>Ga0228710_1001647_pt1 | contig 33980 bp, 16 predicted proteins | sample MedpolnodulmetaG_FD_177995 | JGI IMG/M metagenome (GOLD analysis project Ga0228710, IMG submission 177995) | Root nodule microbial communities from Medicago polymorpha collected in Santa Monica, California, United States - pink nodules | ecosystem: Host-associated > Plants > Roots > Nodule... | reverse complement strand
CGGATGGATATTTCAGCAAGAGCTCGTTCGTACCCGCTGCAGGATGTCTTGGACTTTAAGGATGTATTTTATATACTTGGACGTGTAGTATTGTATTGTTGATTGTACGAACGCGTTTTGTTGTATAAAATATTCATTCGTAGAATTTATGTTGTAAATTTTAATGTATCCAGTACTAAAGATAATGCGCATGCTAAACTTTCTAGATACGTTTAGTATGGGTGTTACAGTTCTCTTCCTCTCGCAAGTCGGATAGTGTGGTAGATAAAATTGTAAAGTCAACAAAGTGCCCTTCAAATACATCTCTTGAGACGTCATCAATTAAAAAGCGTGGAGTTGTATTGCAGTCAGTTGGTTTCATGAAGAAAATAGCTCGCATGCCGGCAAATGATCGTAAGCAGATTATTCAAATTTTAAAGAAGCAGAAACGTAAGAAGAAGGCCAGTGTTATGCAACATAAATCTAAGTCAGCAGAAGGTTCATCTTCGGATTCTTCAAAAAATTCAAATTCATCTGTTAATAAGAATGATTGGGAGAATTGGTTGGTTCTACATGGCAAAGCAGATAAGGTGAAGGATGATGTTCGGGATTTGGGTAAGATAGTGGGGGTGAAGATTAATTGTGACACTACAAATAACTTTAACTTGCTCTCGAGGGAGGGGAGGAAAAATTTGAGGGCAGCAGATGGAGGTGGGATGAATGTATTGGGGAAAGAGGGTGTTGGGGGTGAGAATTGAGGTTGTCGGTGGTGAGGTGGGTGGGGTGTGGAAGGTTTCAATGAAGATCATAACTTATGATGTGAGGGGGTTATGAGGTGGTGAGAAGAGGGTGGAGGTCCGAAGATTAGTTCTTGAGAAGCGTCCTATGGAGTTGTGTGTTCAAGAGACTAAGTTGGAATTGATAAATGACCAGTTGAAATAATAACTAAGTAAATGTCTAATATGAGTAGAATTAGCACATGTAAGCATAAAAGTTAACTTCTTACAAATATATAAAATTGATTAAAAAATAATTTAATTAAATATTCAACGTAAATTTTCTCTATCAATTTATCATTTAAAACATGAAATATATATTAAATTTTGCAGGGACCAAAAACAAATTTTTTTTTTACAGGGACCAAAACTTAAACGAGGCACATTTGCAGGGACGAGTACCATATTTAAGCCTTTAATTCATCATTATTGGATAAATGGTGTTGGAGGATGCTGGTTGACAAGGAGGGTTTGTGGTACCCGGTCTTGAAAGCCCGCTACAGTGAGGAGGGGGTCAGTTGAAAGAGGTGGATTTTGTTCGGCTTGGTGGCGGTCTATATGTAGGCTGTGTGAAGGGGTAGGCGAGGGGATAGGCAATTGGTTTGATAATAACACTAGGAGGGTTGTTGGTGATGGAAGGAGAACTTTTTTCTGGCATGATATTTGGGTGGGGGAAGTTCCTTTAAAATTTAAATTTCCCTGCATTTTTGACTTGTCAGTTCATAAGGAGTGTTCGGTGGAGATTATAAGGAGGATGTTAGGGGCGGTTGATGGGAGGGAGAGGTTGTGGCGTCGGCGTTTGTTGGCGTGGGAGGAGGAGAGTGTGCGGGAGTGTTCCATGTTACTTTTGAACATTGTTTTGCAGGATATTGTAGAAGATACTTGGAGGTGACTTTTAGATCCCATTCATGGATATTCGGTGCGTGGGGCTTACCACTTTCTCACAACTTCAGGTGAATTGGCGGATAGGTCTCAAGTTATCGACATTTAGCATAAACATATCCCCTCCAAGGTGTCTGTGTTTGTTTGGCGCCTTCTTCGCAACAGACTTCCTACCAAGGATAATTTGGTGCGGCGGAGTGTTCTTTCTCACACAGATGCAGTGTGCGTGTCCGGTTGTGGGAGTAGTGAAACAACAACACATCTTTTTTTGGATTGCGACGTATTTGGGTCTCTTTGGTATCATGTCTGGCTTTGGTTTGGGTATCTCCTTGGTTCCATCTGGTGATCTTCATCAACACTTTATCCAATTCATTAATATGGCGGGTTTGCCTAGATGCACACATGTGTTTTTTAAAATCATTTGGTTTACCTCTGTTTGGGTTATTTGGAAGGAAATGAATGATCGTGCGTTCAACAATAAGGCATCCATTCCCTCCATTCTCATTGAAAAGGTTAAACTGACATCTTTTTTGTGGCTAAAATTGAAACAGGCAACATTTATTTACAGCTATCATGACTGATGGAATCAACCGCTCTTTTGTATGGGCTTCCACTTGTAATTGTAATTTATTCACCTATTTTGTTCTTTTGGCCGTGTTGTGCTCTATTTAACACCTATATTGTACATACTCTTTCGTGATTCCCCCTTGCACGCCTTGTGCGGGATAAATCACCGTTATTAATATATATCATTTTTGTTTGTTGAAAAAAAAAATATTATAAATATTATGCATAATACCAGACAATAATCTTATATATCTAACTCGGACAACGTCCAAGAAATACAATTTTTTTAAAGAACCGGAGAAATACATAGTTTTACATAAAACAAACACACATACATCATCACATTTTTATTTTTTTTAAGTAAGATCACATATCTAATTCTAATAAGGTGCAATATATGGTAGGTGCAATATCCAACCAAACATAGCGCATGAATGTGAAAATTCAGGTAACGAATCTTCTCAAAGAGAGCTTGATGAAATCCTTATATATTGTATATCTAACAAAATCTTAAGCTCCTTTCATAGCAAACAAAATTTGGATGTCACACTTTACTCATATGGTCCCAATCTCCACTTTCCCCATATTTGGGTCTCCAGGACGGTGGTTTGTGTCTCTTTTTGTTGGTGACAAAATCTCATGTTCAATCTTGCATCGGTTATATAACTCGTAGGTAATATGAATTTTTCCTTCAAAAAAAATAAAGGTAATATGAATTTTGCTTATTTGACTTTTCAACTTTTGGACCTTTTTATTTATGCCTGAATCTGAGCAAAAGTGGGGTCCATAGAAAAAAGGTTGAGATAACTTTCCTAATCAGCATATGACATAGAGATACAGGCAGCTTTTAATTAAAGCTAGCATATGGTATATATACACACATATTTATAATGACATCTCAACTTGTTTTCTGCACACATAGATAACTTTCGCTTTCTTTCCTGTGTATGATATCTAAAGTTTTCTTTTTTTGGCGAAAGTTTTCTGAAATTAAGAAAATGTGACAATTGATTGATTACCCTTATCTAATGTACACATTGAGGGACACCCATTTGAATGATTCATTCAAGTAACCAACTTTATGAATTGGATGTGCTGCAGGGAGTAATACATGCAGTCCAAAATTTATCCGTCATTGGATTGAGATTAGACGGTCCATATTTAAAAATTTAGTATTTTAGTTTTAAAAAAAATCTAAACGATTTAATTCCAATCCATCAATGTTTTTTTTAGATTACCTTTGAATAATAATGAGTAATTTACCTACCAACTAATGAAAATGCGCAATTTATTGGTGGGGTCAAGATAGTTCATGGATACCACCTAAAAAGATAAATGTTTATTGATTGAGGTAAATTACTCATCATTCTTTCATGGGTACTCTAGTTGTCACCTCCAATCAAACTACCATGACATCCTTTTTTGTTTTGAAACAAACAATTCTACTAATTAATTGTTAAATTAATATTTTTTGTTTGACCATGTTTAAACTTAGGTTCTCCAATTTCTTTAACTTTTTGGGATTGAAGACGTGGGTAGTTTTTCCTCGGTGGGATTGAATTATCGTTTTTTTTATGAGTTCAGTTAAATTGGATAGCACACCAGAGTTCTGATTTATGATAAGTTTTTTTTATTAAGTAATCTAGTTGCGAGAATTTATTATTTAGATGAATAAGTGGGGTGTTTGAAATTTGAACTTCAACTTCTGTATATAACAATGTACTATACCCTACCAACTGAGTTATGATCACATAGAAATTTCAATAACAGGATTCATGTTGCTAAAAAAAGGATTTACGAAAGGCTTTGTGTCACGGTCAAAGAGCACTTAAATATGTAACTACAAATCACATACTATCGATGTGTTCACATCACATTGAACTCGAAGTACAAGTCATGCACTTGTTGGAGGACTTTGAATCCATTGCTTACATAACTTCTTCTTTTTTGTTTCTTTCTCGTATGAGCATAGCTTCTTTTCCTTTATATAAATAAATGGTTATATTATAAAATAATGTCAATTATCTAGGAATATTTTGTACCATGCTCTTTAATGATTCAAACAGAATAATAAAAAAATCAATTATTGAAATAGCCTTCGTAGATAACATATAGATTATAACTTTATAATTTGAAATTCTTTTTATTTTGGTCCTCTTGCAGATCATTCACACATGAGATGTTGATGCGGAAGAAAATCATGGCACACATATTTTTTTGGATGAAATGGTTGAAAAAAAAATTGTCTCTGTTTTTTTTTCTATTATTAATAAAGGAATTGAAATAAAGACAAAATAAAATTTTAGGGATTAAAATCAAAGTTCTCTCAAATGTTAGGGAGAAAAAAATAATAATATTGACGCGATGGCTGGCCAGGATGCTTTCATTGTTTTGACGTCTTTTAAGTGGGGATGACAAAATGGATTGACCTGTTTAACCCGCCTCTTTAACAGGGCGGTTGAGATTTTGAAACCTCCACCACTGGGTTGCCCGCTCCACCTAGCGCACTGAAAAATGGGGCGGTGAAAAAGTGGAGCGGGTTGGGTTGAATTTTTATAAAAAAAACTTTTTGACTTCTTTTTATTTATAAGTTAAGATCAATTTTGTAATTTTCTCATCCTAAGAGTAGAGATAAAAAAATTCATTTAATTTAATCACTTTTGGACGTCAATATTGGAGATCCAAAGGTATGAGTATTCTTATCACTTTAACTTTATCATATTATTTGTAATAATTTTTTCGTTGTATGATATTAACTTTGGTATTGTGAGTTTGTTTGTAGATTCATCATTTATGTTTTTAGCGATGTTGAATGATGTATTGTAATGCCTTTGCTTGGTGGGCATGTAACGCTCGAGGCTTATGAGGGCGGGGAGTGTTTCGGCTCCTGGCAACTTCTAGGCAAAACCGAATCACATCAAAATGAGAAAGATCTTGAAGCCATGCATGTATGGGACTGCATGGTTGAAGGAATGCTTATAAGAATTGTTTGGTACTACCTATATCAACAAGATGCATCTTCTTTTCGGTAGCCCAAACCATAAGAACTTTACAGTTAAGTGTGCTTGAATTTGAGCAATTTTGGGATGGGTTACCTTATGGGAAGCTTCCCGGAAAGCGTTCGAGTGAGGACAAAACATGTTGAAAAGACTCGTGTTGATTTGTGGGTTAGTCAGTCGGCAATCATGAAAGCAGTCTGGGATGTTACACGTGGTTCGGGGACGAACCAAGTGGAAGCTGGTGGACATGTAACGCCTCCGCTTGGTGGACATATAGTGCTCAAGGCTGATGAGAGGCAGGGAGTGGTCCGGCTCCTGGCAGCTTCTAGGAAAAATCGAGTTACATCGAAATGAGAGGGATCCTGAAGCTGTGCAGGTATGAGACTGCATGGTTGAAGGAAGGCTTATAAGAATTATTTGGTACCACCTATATAAACAAGATGCATCTTCTTTTCGGTAGCCCAAACCATAAGAACTCCATAATTAAGCGTGCTTGACTTGGAGCAATTTTGGGATGAGTGACCTTTTGGGAAGTTTTCCGGAAAGTGTGCGAGTGATGACAAAATATGCTGAAAAGACTCTTGTTGGTTTGTGAGATCAGTCGACAATCCTGAAAGCAGTCTGGGATGTTACGCGTACTCTATCAATTTGAATGAATGAATATCATTTTGTTTTTGTCTAAAAAAATAATACCTTCGTCCCTAAATATAGGAGCCTTTTGCAAAAATTACGGAGATTAATAAAGTTGGTTGTAGTATTAAATTTGTATATACTTACTATTGTTTTTACAATTTTATCCTTAAGAGAGAGAGAGTTAATTTATGTTTTCAACATAATATTTATTGTTGATAGAAGAAAAAGATGCAAATAACCAAGAGTATGTTGGTAAAGAAATAATTAATGTACATGGAAATACTAAAGGGGTCTTATAAAAAGGGACACAGTTTTCTCTCAAAATGATCTTATAATTAGGAACGGAGGTAATAGTTAGACAATAGGTAAGGTTTAATTTTGGATATATTGTTGATTTATTATAGATTTTTAAATGATGTAATTTATATGTTCAGATTATAATTTTCTTATTGTTAGTGTAGTCATTAGTTACTACCTCCGTTCCTTTTTAATTGTCGCATTTTGACATTTTACATGAATCAATACAGTCAATGATTGTTACTACTTTTGATGCAATAAGTTATACTTTTACTATTATGACCTTATTCATTTAATATCTCATTTCATATATTTCTCTCTCTGCAATAAATAACTAAGGATAATATTGGTAAAAACAACATTTAATGTTGCATTGAACTTTGAAAGTGACAGTTAAATAGGAACAAAAAATTTCTCCAAAAAAAACACTTAAAAAGGAACGGAGGGAGTATATATTTAGATTTTCTCAAATTGGCTTTACATTTATATTTTTTTATAATTTTTACATTGTTTTCGTGAATTTTTTAATTAATAATAAAGAAACATTGACTAGTCAATGCGCCAACCCACCGGTCCGCCGTAAAATGTGGTGGGGTGAAATATTTAACCCTATATCTCTATTTCGCCCATCCCATTTTGTCCCGTTTAGACGGGTTGTTGACGGGTGGGGCGACGCATTTTGACATCCATACTTTTAACCATCAGTCAGGTTGTTTTCATTATTTTTAATGTCTTACATTACTATTGGTGTGTTCTACTGTTTCTTTAAATATTCCTGCTTTCTATGTTGTAATCTATCCCTTATGTTACCATGTATCATAAATATTGAGGTTTATTGATCCTGCAAAGAGCTTGCGATATTGACAATGATTATTCTTTGTTGGCAACTCCTATTATCTTCACCACTCATATTCTTTGTTGATGGTTTGCATGTAGTTTAAATATTGAATTTTCTTTGAAGTTGTACAGGCATGGGCGGATGCAATTCATGGCTAGGTGTGCCTATAGCCACACCAAAATTCTCCCCCAAATTTTTTAAGTATGAAGAATGTTTATAAAAATGAAGTGTTATAGGAAGTTGACGGTTATTTTGTCCTAATTAGCAATTGTTAAGGTTATAAATAGACATGGACTGATAAAATTTACCCAAATAAAACTATTAAAACTTTCATTTTAAATGAAATAGTATAGTCTTCAATTTTATTGAGCAATTTATTTTGGACATTATTGTTTTAGCCACACCAAAAAATTAATCCTTGATCCGATTATGATTATGTGTACAAGCATTTTGATTTACGTAAAACTCTATTTTACTTTATTACATGGGTGAGCAGCCGTCGTTTTTGCTCAAAATTTATTTTCGTTTTGCTTTGTGTTTTGATCTGTATTGAATATTTGTAACTTTCGATCTTTAACTTTGTATCTTTTGGTTTGCTTTGCGTTCCGATCTTTATGGAATATTTGTCCATAAAGTTATTTAGGTGTTTCTTAGGGAGGAATTTTAGGTTTTTTTTTTTTAAGAAATTAAATTAGTCCACTTAAATTGGCTTCAAAGAGAATCGAATCTGCACTTTCTACTTTTTATTTTCTTAGCTATTATCTTTAAAACACTTGTTAGCATGACTCATTTCTTTAAAACTGAAAACATTAATTTATGAGAGACAAACATGAGGTTTCACTTGGGTACCTTGATATTTATAACTTGGGTTATGTTAACCAGTGTCCCCGCGGCACTGGTTAAGGAAACCAAGAAAAGAAAGTTTTAAATTAAAAAAAAATACTTTTTAGACTTTTAATGACTTAACTGCACAAATTCCAATGTGATGTTACTATATTTGTTTCCTTAACTAGTGTCCTGGGCACCGGTTAACATTACCCTTATAACTTTGGTGATTTTGTCTCTATCTTCCTCTTTTTTTCTTTTTGACATGAGTTTTCTCTGTTAATCAATCACTCTCTTTCATCGAATAATTTATTTTAGTAAATTTATCTATCAATTAAATACAGTAAAGTCATCAAGTTTCAAAATTCAAATTTACCAAACTATTTTCCCATGACACATGCCTTACGTGTGTTTCACCAAACTAAGAATCCATTGATCTCATTCGTAAATAAAATGTGAATGGCACGTACTTATAACTCCTTTAAATTATTGCTTTTTGACTTCTGAAAATTGCTACTAAAATTGCACATTGAGTGCAATATTGTTAATTTGCTTCAATATTGTCAATTGTCTATCATGAAATCAGCAATTTATTAACTATTCCTCAAGTGCGAACTGAAATTACTTGCTTCGAATATATATGTCCCTTTTTGAGGAGGTTTTGGTTTGATCCCACTCCTCTTTAGTTGTTTTCTCTGTTTCCTTGCATATATTTCTGGTGGTAGTAGCTTTTCACTGCTCCACTTTTGGTTTGAAAAAAAAAACTTTAAGATTTTTCCCAAAGTTTACCAATCATATTAGAATTAAACTTTTTTTATTATTATTTCTTATAGGTTTCTACCAATAATGATAATCTTATTCAAAGCATTCTGGGACACTGTATGTAAGCGTTGTGAAAGTCTAATTTATTTCACTAAACTCAACTTTGTTGGAAAGAAGTTTTAAAAAAATTGTCGTTAATATTTGTTATGTTCCACTATCTAGTATGTTATACCATGTTCTCAGGTATTGTCTCTTTTGGATCGTTGAGTAAGCCCTTATGATTTAAGAAATTGTCGTTAATATTTGTTATGTTCCACCATCTAGTATGTTATACCATGTTATGAGGTATTGTCTCCTTTGAATGATGAGTGAGCCCTCATGAGTCATGATTTAATCCTTTAAAAAGATATTACTTTATCCTTTGACAGAAAGATGTCTATATCTTCTTCTATAACAATATATAAAAGAAACACATTAATTTGGGATGAATTTTTTTTTTTCGTTTTTACCTTTCATTAAATCTATTTACTACTTTATCCTTTTTATAATAATATATTTAAGTTATTAATTAAAAAAGAAGTTAAGTCCATTAAAATAGGAACAACTCCACTACAATAAGAACAATATTTTTTTAATTAATTGTCAAAAATATTTGACAATAGTATATGTCAAAATTGAAATATATTCCTATATATATTTAAGCATAGTAGAAAAGCGGATAATAATAATAATGTTGATAGATATAACTTGGGTTTATCTGTTTGTATTCACACAATCGTAAATATGGGTCATTATATGAAAATTAAATAATTTCTATTTTGATATAAATTTTGAAGTAGATTCAATAAAATTAGAATATGAACAAATAATCCTCATTCAACTACCGAGATTCCTCAAATGCAAACTTTTTCCAACTACGGATGATAGGGAAGCGGTGTAGTTCATTTTTTCTCCCTTTTCTTCCGGTAAAATTAAATGAAAAGAAACATTTTTTTGTTGGTTTTGCGGAATATCATCTAATCTGAGGTGGATCAGGCTCGGTATAAAACGTCATTCGTACATAACTCTAAAGACTAACCCTTTCGAAGAGCCAAAGCACATTTAAGGGTTACTTCTCTCAAATAATATATTTTTATATATACCTCCCAATAATTTCTAATATTAAAAGAGTTGTTGATAAAATATGAAACCATCTACATAAGTAATCCTCACTTTTATTTTCTAGATGAAGTACTTAAAAGAATTCTTTACCTGTCTGAAATTTAAACCAAACCAAACCAGTTTAGTTAAACGAAAGCAATAAGTCATATGCAGTATGCATGTGAGTGTGCTGGGTGGGTCATTATCATTTTTTGTTGTTGACAAAAACGAGCTTATAGCATTTCATATAATTATAGTTTCCGATATTTTATAATCTGATTAGAGATTAATACGGTTAGGCAATTATATCATGGTTCAACAATAGTAATTTTAATGACAAATAAATACTTTATAAAAAAAATTAAATGCAGTTTTGGTCTCCTAAATTTTACAATTGTATGATTCTGACTCCCTATGTTTCAAATACTAGATTTTGCCCCACAAAGTTTAACAATTGTTTAAATTTGATCTCTCAAGTTTATCTTTTTTGCATTTGTTATCCCTTGTTGATATTTTGACTTTAAAAAATTAATATTTTGTTCTCGTGAGTTTAGCTCAGTTGGTAAGGATAATAAATAATATAGGCAAGGTTCGAGGTTCGAACCCCAGTACACCAAAAAAAAAAAGCATGAATAATAGTTGTAAGGATGAATATGTAAAAGTAACATATTAAAAAAAATTAATATTTTAGTAAAATGATAATAATTATAAAAACGAAAAAAATAATATATAACCAGAAATTTATTTAAAAAGGATTAAAGAGTGTCGCATGACTTATATTTTATAAAAATGAATATTTGTTATTTTGGAATTAGGGCAACAAATTGGGATAACAAAATTGGGGTTCTGAATCATGAAAAGCATATGGGAGAAGACACAAGAAGAAAGAAGATGATGAAGAAATAGTCATTTAAAAATGAATTTTATATTAATTTTCCATTTGAAAATGAATTATACATTAAACTTGACAAAATCTATGTTGAATTAAATTTAGTAAAGAATAATATTAAGAAACAAATATATAGTTTGAATTTTAATATAAGATGTTATTTTAAAAACAAAACAAAAAATAAAAACAAAATATCAAATGAATATATATTGAAATAAAAAATTAAATGAATATATATAATTTTTTTTAAAAATTGCAGTAATGCATTTTTATATAAAATAATAATATACATGATAAGATGTTTTTATTACGTGAAAGAAAAATAATTTTTTAATTAAAAAATGTTAATGTGTTAGTAGCATATATTCATAATAATAAAAAACCTACATTCTATCGTACCATAAAATAAAAATGACGAATCTGCGAACAAACTCTCAACAACCATGAACCCTAATCCAACATTGAACATTTAATGTTCCACGTCGCATCTATCACAATGTGTTGAGTGATTTCATTGACATGAGCACCGTTTTCATTGTGTGATATAGCAAAAACCAAACCAAGGCAATGTTTGAGAATGCATTGGCGTTGATTAAATACCGTGCAACACATAACGCAAAAAAAGATTTGATTTTGTGCAGTCATTGATGTTCAGCAAAAGGTTATCAAAGCTTTTGAAGCACATAGGTTAATCGGTGTTGTTGATGATTTAATTTGTCCAATACGACACATTTTCGAGACAAGACAACTAGAAGTTGAAGTCATATTACCAACACACTTACAAACATGAAGGTGCACTACATAGCGTTGTTATTATTGAAATGGTCGATTATGTGAAATAATTGATATGCCCACAAATGTATGAGATTGTCATCGTAATAAAAAGCGCATCGAATACACATATGGACTTGTGAATCCATGAAAATATTGGTTCGTGATAGACCAATTTTTTCAATGGTTAGATTATATGAACCCCTAAATTTTATCATGGTCTATAAACACTAAATCTAACCCATCTTTTCTTATCATTTTATAAAATAAAAAAATCATTTTTATCCTTTATAATTATTATAATTTAAAATATTACATATTGTTACAGTAATTGTTTTTTTTCTTGACAAATTTGTTACATTAATTTTTTTGTTGGTATTTTCACTTTTTTTATGAATTTGTTTTGGTAATTGTTGGACAGCTACATTATCATTTGTTACAGTAAAATGACTACTTTCGATGAATACTCATCGAAAGTAGTCATATTAATTAATCTATATATAGTAATAAAAGAGGTCTCACCAACATGGTTCCCTATTCTCATGGTTTTCATTCCGACTTGACCCATTAAGTCAATCCATGTCATCGCAAAAGTTAATAGTCTACTTATCTTTCGAACATTTAGTCTTAGCTTTATAGTTCCAGTAAATTATCTTCATTGTTAAATTATTTCCCTAAAATTTTACATAAACACAATAAGTTTAGATTAGGTTTTTGAATTCCATTAACAATATAAAATTGTCAAAGAAGACTATTCATTCATCATAGTAGTAATCAGGGGCGTAGCCCTTCATATGAGAGCAAAAAAAAATATTATTCTTGAAGTGGTCGGTATGTATTTATATCCGGCTATCCCAAATAATAAACATTGAACTACCCCAAATAAATTTAGTTGCAAAAATTAGCATAAATAATAAAGTAAAAAAATTACTACAAGATTGATATATTTATTTGTATTGGTTTGATACTTTCGGTCTCAATAACAACAATAGAGAAACCTCTTTCAACAATAAAAATTATCAAGACGGTAGTCATAGACAAATTAAATAGACAATGAGTTTCTTGCAAATAACTTATTTATTTAAATTTGAAAAGACATTATTAATCTATTATTAAACGACAATTATTGATGAAATTAGGTTCTCGAAACGCATTTTGCCCAACATTTCTAAATAGCGATTTTTATGTTAAGTTCCTAAGGTTTGTTAATTTTAGTCCTTAATTTTTTGTTAGAGATTAAATTCAAGACTAAAACCACTTTTTTTTTGTAAAATTTTAAAAAACTGAGACAACAATTGAATAATTTTTTTAAGGACTAAACCTAATAAATTATAATTTATGGGACAAAAATATATTTTATCCTTAAATTTAATATTTTTGTTTTTAAAAAAAAATTCTTCTTTATAGTTGGCCCCTGCATAAATTTTTTGCGAGCTTCGCCACTGGTAGTAATGGGTTTACCTAACTAAATAAATAAATAATAACTTTATTGAATGACAATTAAAAATTTACAAGAGCTCTATGGCGAAGAGTGGTACAAAACCAAAGCAAACTAAGCCTATTTCTATTTCTATTTTAGGTACTACTGAACTCGTGCATTACTCAGTGATTATAAGGCTTGTGAATGACATTTACACATGATCATTTATGGTATAAAATAAAATAAAATTAAAGTCCATAGAATGTTACGGTCGTAGCCTGGGGTTATAGTTGGTTGTAATAGCCACAACTTTTCTGGTTTTGATCAATTGACTTCCTTAATCCTTTGGTAATGGTTTTGAAACTAAATTCCATGAATTTTGAAGTGTTGCTGAGTTAATATCCACTTCGTCATCATTGAAAAGGGTCTTCTTTGCCCTAAATTTTGGCTTGGTCAACAAGATTTCAACATTTGAAAGGTTTACCAACATTGTTCTTCCAATTTTACTCTTCGTGTAAACTTTTTTTACAATTTTATCCTCCCTTAGTAATTGGATAGCTTATTTTTTAAAATAATAAGGTAAATCTTAAAATTACAATTATATTTTATTGATAAAAGCGAAAAGATGTGTAGTTGGCACTCGTCTGGACGCTAGTGTGTATAAAGAGAATACCGACTTTTGGTATAAACCGCTTTTCTTCTAACTATACCTTTCATTTAAACTATTTTATTTATAATATTTTCATTCTTTGTCGTATAATCAAAGAGAAAATAGGAGAGAAATAAACATGAGAGCTATACAAAGGTGATTGGACTCGCATGTTAGTATTGTCTACACGCTAATCTTTACTCCCTCTATCCCATAATAACTGAGTCATTTGCCAAAAAAAAAAGTCCCAAAATAACTGAGTCATTTCACTTTTCAATGCAATATTAATTACATTTTTCCTTTATAACTCTAATCAATACTATTTTCATCACTCCCAATATTTAACAAAAACACTTAAAACCATTTTTTTCTCTCATTCTTTTGTACATTTTTCTTAAAATGTGTGAAATGAGCTATTGCTCAATTAATTCGAGACGGAGGGAGTACTATCTATAAAGGGTATGGCTTCATCTAACTTCACTTTTTTTATGATGTTTTAAATCCCAACGTTGCACATGACTTTGAGATTTTGCATAAGTATGTTTCGAAGAGAAATGATGCTCGGGAAATTGGCCATAGAATTTGTATTGATGAGAAAGAGAGAGTGACAACTATTAGTTATTTAAAGAATCATTCTCCTTTTAGGGAAGAGCTATTTAAAGAGGTGGCGTCTAATGCAAAAAAAATAGTATGCATAAAGCAGTTCAAGTCCATAATACCCGCTCTATGGGCATTGGTGGAGCCAAATAAAAAAACATCGGGTGCACCACTAAAATAAACTATAATATATAAATAAAAAATGGAAATTGTAATAAGCATTAAGCACACAGTTAAAGTGGCAGAGTTTGACTAAAAAGTTTGGGTGAGTACTTTAACAAAATGAATTACATATTTTATTACTGTTATGAATTATGAAATTGTTTGTTTTATAATACAACTGCTAATTGGTGGAATTTTCAGTTGACTGAACAGTACAAGGGAGGTTTGAAACCCCTACAAATTAGAAGGTCTATAAACCTCCTCTAACTAGCCAAAGTATAAGCATGTCGATCTATGATTTTTAATTTTTTAAATTTTTTCGAATGGGCCACAAAACCACTTTATGGGAATTTGGATCTGCCAATAACTAAAATTGTCACGAAATTATTTAAAATCTCGCAAAATAAACTTATGATTGTTAATTTTTAATTTTTTCGGGTGGGCCGGAGTCCTCCCAACCCGCAAAGGGCTCATTCCCTAAAACTAGAATAATTCAAAAGCTTCTTTGAGTTAGTTTATTTTTTTACTTTTTTCCCCTCTTGTTATGTTTTTCTTTTCATTTTATCTGTTCTAGGTTTGTCTTACACCCCTTTGTTTTGTGTTTCTATTTCCTTGTTTTTTATTCTCTCTTTCCTTTTTTCCTTTTGTTCTTTTTTCTTTTCATTTATATATATAGCTACTGCAGTTGGTTTGCCATCTGCATCCGTTTGCCTAAAAAACTTTATTAAATTAATAAAACAACCAAAGTTTACAAATATATATATAATTTTATATTAAAAGATATGAAGTTTTTGTGTACCACTCTTTCTTTTATGCTATCTATAAAGGGGATTTTTTTTAGTGGTGGTCGGGGTTTGAACCCTGGACCTTGCATATTTTATGCATTGTTCATACTAACTGAGTTAAGCCCACGATGACATCTATAAAGGGATATAACTTTTGGTTTGACTTTCTTTCAAAAAAAAACTTTTGGTTTGACTTTTTCCATTTCAATTTTACCCTTTATATAAACTATTTTCTTTACAATTTAATCCATCTTTATTTAGTAAAATAATCAAATTTTCAAATCTATATACTTTTATATGAGAATATACTAAGTTTTTGTGTAATATTTTTTCTTTCGCTTAACCTTTTTCTATTACTATTTTATCTTTCCTTACGAACTTTTTTTATTTTTTAATTAATCGGTTTACAACTTCTATTATTTTGATAAAAATATATCAGAAAAACATGTTAGTGTATGTCATAACGTTATACTAACAATGACAGTAGATGTAACTCGGTTCAGCTTTTTGTATTCACACAATCGTAAATCTTGGTCATTACATGATAATTTCTATTTTGAGATAATTTTAAAGTAGATTCATATAATTACAATACGAACAATGTAATCCTAATTAAACTACCAAGAACCGCAAACTTTTTCCAATTGCGGACGACAGAGAAGCGGTGTAGTTCATTTTTTCTCCCTTTTCTTTTGGTAAAATTAAATGAAAAACAACATTTTTTTTTGTTTGTATCACATAATATCATCTGATCTGAGGTGGATCAGGCTCAGTCTAAAACTTCATTTGTACATAACTCTAAAGACTAGCCCTTTCGAAGAGCATCTTCCGGTAAAATTAAATGAAATGAGTAAACCATTAAATTGGTCTCTGTCTTTGTAAGTGATTCTCAAATTAGTCTTTGACTCTATTAATATTTCAAAATAATCCCTGTCTTTGTTAAAAGTTTCTCAATTAAGTCTCTCGTCGTGTGAAAAAAAACATAGAACATGAGTATAATTGAGAAACTTTTGACAAAGACATCGACTATTTTAAATATTATCAAAAGTTTCTCAATTAGACCCATGTTTCTATGTTTTTTTTTCACATGACGAAGGACTTAATTGAGAAACTTTTTATAAAGACAGTGACTATTTTGAAATATTAATAGAGTCAGAGACTAATTTGAGAATCACTTGCAAAGACAGAGACCAAATTGATGGTTTACTCTAAATGAAATACTAATAATGACAATAGATTTTTTTTTGATAAAAACAAAATGATATTCATTCATTCAAATCGAGAGATTACATTATTCAGCACCGCTAAAAACGTAAGGGATGAATCTGCGAACAAACTCACAACATCCAAGTTAATAGCATATAACGACATAATGCCTATAAAAATATAAATATATGATAAAATTAAAGTGACCGGAATATCCATGGCCTCCGGATCTACAACGTTGGCGCTCAAATCTTTGATTGAATAATCGATCTTTCAATATGAATAAAATGAACACCGCAAGAAGACGGGAAAGCAAACAACGCTGCACAAGACGACGAACAACAAACCACCACACTTAGATGATGAAATCACAAAGAAAAAACCTAGATCTATGTGAAAATCACTTATTTAGATTGAAATAGAGAGAAAAAGATGAAGAGAGGTGATTTCAGGTCAAGAATTGACCCAAGACCACCCCTCAATGTAGAAACTGGAAGAGAAAATCTAGAGAGAGAAAACTAGGGCCAGCTTGTTGGAGAAGCAGGGGAAGAGTGAGGAATAATTAGGACTAATAATGACAATAGATGTAACTTAGTTTAGCTTTTTTGTATTCGCACAATCGTAAATCTTGGTCATTATATGAAAATTAAATAATTTCTATTTTGAGATAATTTCAAAGTAGATTCATGTAATTACAATACGAACAATGTAATCCTAATTAAACTACCAAGATTCCTCAACTACAAACCTTTTCCAATTGCGGACGACAGGGAAGCGGTGTAGTTCATTTTTTTCTCCCTTTTCTTCCGGTAAAATTAAATGAAAAGCATCATATATATTTTGTTCGTATCGCGGAATATCCTCTGATCTGAGGTGGATCAGGCTTAGTCTAAAACGTCATTTGTACATAACTCTAAGGACTATCCCTTTCAAAGATCATCTTCCGGTAAAATTAAATGAAAAGTAACATTTTTTTTGTTGGTTTCGCTGAATATCATTTAATCTGAGGTGGATCAGACTTGGTCTAAAACGTCATCCGTACATAACTCTAAAGACTAACCCTTTCGAAGAGCATAATCGCATTTAAGGGTTACTTCTCTCAAATAATATTTTTTATATATATCCCAATAATTTCTAACCTACGTAAGTAATCCTTATTTTTTCTTTTCCCGATGAAGTGCTTAAAAGAATCCTTTACTTGTGTGGAAATTAAACCAAACCAAGTCAGTTTAGTTAATTGAAAGCAACAAGTCATAAGTTAATATATTATACCCTTTCAAGTTTATTTTCTTTAAACAATGTTTATTTTTTGTTTGTAAATTTAAACTTTCGTGAAACTAAACCATGTTCTCTATAATAATGTTCCATGATGTAGAAAAAATATATTTACTAAACAATAAATTTACTTAATACCTTAAAAGTGAAAAATTAATCAACTAAAAAGATAGAGTATGAGCAAAAAATAGGAATTTATTGAAAAGACGGAGTTTGTTTCACACTTGTTTGTTATATAGAAGACATCAAATTTATTAGAGAGAAAGGTTGTTTTAAAAAAAAATAGGAATTTTTTAAAGAGAGATAGAGTGTATGTTGAGTAATTAGAAATATAGAGTAGGTTAAAATTAGGGTATAACATTGTAACCAAAAAAAAATTAGGGTATAACAAAAGGAAAATAACATAAAGAAATATAGAGTAGATGATAGATTAAAATTAGAAATATAGAGTAGATGATAGATTAAAATTAGAGTATAACTGAAAATCCACTACCTTGGTAGAGAGCTTTATGCTAATATGACACTTTATTTTGACAAAACTAATATGAAACTTAAAAACAATGGATTAAGTAGAAAATACACGTTTTTTTTATTACATAGAGGGCTGAAGCCCGGAAAAGTACATATTATTTTTTTGTGTGTGGTGAAATACATGTTACTGTTAGTCATATTTGTTAAATTTCTATTTTTTTTTGTTTCAAATGACATTCATTTTTTTTTTCAATTTAGAGATAAATATGTGTTACTTTTTTTTATCAAGTAGCTTATTGACTAGAAATTCAAGTTTTTATCTACTAAAAAAAAAAAAAATTCAAATTTTTAAGGTAAATAAGTGGGGTGTTCAGAGTACGAACTCCATCACCTGCATATATTTCCTACAAACTGAGCTAAGCTCACAACTACAATATGTGTGACATTTTTCTTGGTGGTGAATATGTGTGACATTTACATGTTAATAAAATATAACAGTAACATCAATCATATTTACATTTTTCTTGGTAGTGAATATGTGTGACATTTACATGTTAATAAAATATATCAGTAACATCAATCATATTTATAAAGTATAAATCATGTTAAAAATAATTAACATGGAAATAGTTTTTCAACAAAAAATCATATCCACGCGTTTTTTTTTTAAAGAATATCCACGCGTTATTAACTATATATATTTGTACATATACCTGCATGAGTCATAAATTTTAATTACATCAATTGTATCGATTACAAACAAAAATACAATTTTGATTAAAAAAATAGAAATGAAGTAAAAAAAATGGGTATTTAAAAATTGATTTTGCAAATATTTTGCTTTATATTTCTTTATGTTGAAGTTTTATATTTTTTTGTACACATTTAATCATTTATTTTATACGTTTATTTTCTGTGTAAAAATCATCTCACAATTACATATTATTTGTGTGAAAAAATATGTGTTTCATTTTTTTTTTGAAGAAGCAAAAATGGTATATATATTCACACTGAAAGAGACGCCTCTCTAGCACAAGACGTACCAAAGAGGGCGCTCAGAAACAAAGATCCAGTCGAAACAAATACAAAGACAGACAGTCAGCCGATACCCAGACAAGCTAAGGGTTCCGACCACCACTGCTGACAACCAAAAACAAAAGTGGCATCGTTAGCCTTCAACCATCGGTATGAATGGAATTTAACCTTTTCAATGAGCTTTACATTAGGAGTGTGAAAACTATCAAAACGCCTACTGTTGCGCTCATTTCATAATAGCCAAACAGAAAGTAACCAAAGCAATTGAAGAAAAGATCGCCGCGCCCTTTTCATGTTTTTTATTTTACTTTTTTTTAGGGAGTTTTTTATTTTACTTATGTCTCACAAATAATTGTCTTGTATTTTCTTTAAAAAACAATTGTCTCATTTTTTTATTTATTCGTGAGAAATATTTGTCATATATTTTTTAAGTTGCCCCGATTAAGTTTTAAACAGGACTAAAAGATATTTGTATTTTTCTCAAAGACCAAATGGAGTCTCACAATTTTTATCAGGATTTAAAAAGGATCACCACCAAATAAAACTCTTATTTCTAAGATGATAAAATTAATTCCCTTACAAAAGTATTGGAAATTAATAATATGCATTCTTTGGTTATTTGAATTTCATTTCTATAATATTAAATCGTTTTTACTTTAATTAAGTCAAGATATTAAATATTTTTTATTTATTCTAATTAAATTTAAACATTTATATTACTCTAGTAGAGTTTCAAAAATAAAATTATTTTAGGAAAATTTACATTTGCGGTCATTTAACTTAATTTTAGGTTATTTTTGTCTTCTTGATCCATATGTATATGGATTTTCAAGCTTCAAATCTATGGTTTTTCATCCTTTTTTGTATATGAATCTTATATTTGAATCTTAAAAATATATATTTGCAAATGGATCAAAAAAGAAAAAATAATGGATAAACAGATGAATTTTACTTTCAACTTACTATTAAAATAACAAGTTGAGTTAAAAAAAAAAACGTAACTGATTCTCTTACAAAAAGGAAGAAACAAAACACAAAGATATCTATATCTTCTTCTATAACAATGTATAAAAGAAACACATCAATTTGGGATGGATTTTTTTTTCTTTCTGTATTTACCTTTCATTAAATCTATTTACTACTTTATCCTTTTTATAATAATTAATATTTAAGTTATGTCCCCGTGAGCATAGCTCAGTTGGCAGCAGGGACATGCATTATTATATGCTGAGGCCGAGGTTCGAACCCTGTGCATCCCATTTATTCACCTTGAAAAAGGTGAATTCTAACCATTAGACTACTTGACAAAAAAAATAATTTAAGTTGTTAATTAAAAAAAACAGGTATGGCCCATTAAAATAGGAACAACTCCACTGTTAGACAATATTTTTTTAATCTTATTTTTTAAAAAATTATTTGATCATAGTATATGTCAAAATTAAAATATATTTCTATATATTATCAAGCATAATAGAACATCGAATAGCTTTTTGTATTTGCGATGCGGTTTGTTCGGTTTTGAGGTTAAAGGTCATCTGAACCGCAAGATAAATAAGTATGCGGTTTGGTTTGATTCGGTTGAATTTTAAAATAAAATCCGTACCAAACCAATGCGGTTTGGATTGGATCTGTTGGTGCGGTTTTTTTAGAATTTTCTTTTTTGTTTTCAACGTTACAATTTCATCAATGTTTTAAATTTCATCCAACATTACAATTTTATTTCATCCAACAATGTTCCCAACTACGTAGACCAAATTAAAACATGGACAAAAAGTAATCTTATTTTGTAAGAAATACAAAAGACTAAGATTTTAATCATTCTCTAAGAGTTCAAGTAGCATAGAAATACATTTTTAATAGAAAAAGCAAAGAAGAAACTTAATAAGAGAAAAAATATGTCATTTTATTAAAGTTTCCATTGAATTTTTATGAGTATTGGTCTAGATGATACATATTTAATTAATGGTTTTCTTATATTGCGGTTTGGTTTGGTTCGGTTGGTAAAATCAAAACCACAAACCAAACCAAACCATGCAGTTGAGTAAAAAATGATCTGAATACATCCGAACCAAATGCGGTTTTTTACGGTTTCAATTTGGATTGGTTCGGTTTGCAGTTTTTCTTTTAGATTGGTTCGGTTTTAAACACCCCTTCGCACAATCGTAAATCTTGGTCATTATATGAAAATTAAATAATTTCTATTTTGATATAAATTTTAAAGTAGATTCAATATAATTAGAATATGAACAATATAATATAATCCTCATTCAACTACGGAGATTCCTCAACTGCAAACTCTTTCCAAGTGCGGATGAGAGGAAGCGGTGTAGTTCATTTTTCTCTCCCTTTTCTTCCGTTAAAATTAAATGAAAAGCAACAATTTTTTTGTCAGTTTCACGGAATATCATCTTATCTAAGGTGGAACAGGCTTGATCTAAAACGTTATATGTACATAACTTTAAAGACTAACCCTTTCGAAGAGCTCAAGCACATTTAAAGGTTACTTTTCTCAAATAATATTTTTTATGTATCACCCAATAGTTTCTAATAATCAAAGAGACATTGATAAAAAATGTAACCACTTAAATAAGTAATCATCTTTATCCTTTTCTAGATGGAGTACTTAAAAGAGTCTTTTACTTGTCTGAAATTCAAACAAAACCAAGTCAGTTTAGTTAAATGAAATAAATAAATCGTATATAGTATGCATGTGAGTGTGGTGAAAGTTGAAAAACTAACATGTTCACCCTTCATCTTTTATATGATTGATATTAGTGTAATATCTTATAAGTATTTATCTGTATTCGTGAAGTATTCTATAAGTATTTGATAAAATATTTTGATTTAAAAATATATAGGAAACTTGTGCTGATAAAATATCTGATAAAATATTTTGATTTACCCTTCTTCTTAACATGTGGGGTATCTAATATTAATGAGTAGTGGTATTTGAACATCCATTTGAGACAACTCTTGTGACAACTTCTTTTCTCTCTCTTTTTATTGGTCAAAAACAATGGAGAGAGGAAAAGAACAAGAGAATAAGAATATAATATGAGTATGAGAGAAAATGTTGTCAAAAAGTTGTCATAAAGTAGTTGTACAAATATCATTTCTCAATATGAATACATCACTATATTTGGAGGAGAAATGATATTTGAACATCTATTTGGCGATAACTTTTGTGACAACTTTCTCTCTCATTATCACATTATTTCTTACTTTATCTCTCTATTGCTTTGATTTCCGTGCAAATACCTACTTTTTCTTTGTAAATCATGGTTGTCACATAAGTTGTCAACCAAATTGGTTGTTCAAATAACACTCCTCTCATTTGGAGTATCCAGGCTTCATCCAATACATTGTATATTTTTTTTTTTGACAAATCCAATACATTGTATTGGTAGTGGTTACATATAGGAAACTTGTGCTAATATATCCTTTATAGTATAGTTAAATATAATAATGAAGAAATTTAATTAAAAATAATAAACAATGTTTTTTTTTTTGAAGAATAAAATAATAAACAATGTTTTGTTTTTTTCTTGAAAGGTTTATTTTTAATTGACTGGTTATTTTAAAATACTAGTTTTTCCAAAAAGAACTAAATAAAATATAGTATCACTTCCCTTAAAAAAATAAAGGATCACAAAAAGTGGAACCCACAGTTGGGCCCCAATAGCCAACCAAGGTCCACTCCCTAAAATGAAATGAAACAAACAACCTAAGATGACACTTTCTAGTACTACCAAAATTGTCTCCTAGCTACTTTTAGTACTAAAAAAAATGATTTAGAGAGAGAAATGTGATCTACACAAAAGACTTGAACTACATCTTAGGATTAAGTGTGACAGAAAGAAAGTTAAAATGAGAGTAACTCTAGGAACAAAATAAGGAGAGTGGAGCAAGAATTTGGGCGAAAAAAGAGTGATTATTACTCTTATTCATAGTTACTTTAGATTTGCTTGCATGGTTTGAATTTTCAAAATATATAGTGCTTTTAATTTATTAATTTATTTTATATATACTATACTATGTTGTCATCTCAGACAAGCAACATATATTTCAGATAAATCTTATAGATTTTTCAGTCTTCAGCTACACACTTTTTTCTGCTTAATTGTTGCCTTGCTTTTTGGATTATTAGGTAATTTTTAAAATTAACCCTTTTAGATTTTAGTCTCAGATACTGTTCCGAATTTCAGGCTTTTTAGATATCAAAATTAAGTTAACAATTTTTTACTCTCTAATCATTCTCTATAAATACTAGAAGGGTTTCTGAATTTTGCTTCAAAGTTCCCATCTTGATTCATTGTTATTGCAAACAATTAGGCTATAGTTGTTGTATCTTTTTTTCTTTCTTTTTTGAAAACTTGTTTTTTTGCCCTTGATTTTCTTGATGGAAGATGAATCAAAAATGTCTCAAGAACAAGAAGATCAATCAAGAAACAATTGTATCAATGGTAGATCTATTACTAGGAGGCCAAGGCAAAGAAAGGTTCCTCAAAGAGGTCTTGGTGTAGCACAGCTTGAAAAAATTCTTGAAGAGCAACACATGAAAGATGGTGTTGTAATTTCACCATCACAAAACTCTACATCATCATCACAAAATTCTATATCAGCTTATTTGCCTCCCCCAATTAAAAATTATAATCACTCAAAAGATGGTACTATAATTTTACCATCACCAAATTCTGCATCATCATCTACATCACCATCATCCATATCAAACTTTTTACCTCTTCCAATTACCAATTTTAATCTCATGAACCAAAATTCTTCTACAAAGCCTTTACCTTTACCATCATTAGATGAGTTTAGATCTTCAATTTCAATGCAGCATTTTAATGGTAAAGCTCCTAGTACTGTTCCATTGCCCAATAGTGCTATGTTTGGGAATGTGCCTAAGTTATGGAGCTCTCATGAGTTAGATTTTGAGAAGGAAAATTTTGCTGTTCAACATGGATTACCATTTCTACCAAGTTTTCCTTTTGAATCAAATCAAATTTGGCCTATGCCTAATTGGGTCCAGAGACCACCACAGTTTCATCATCAACATTCTTCACAAGTGGTAACATACATTTTCTTTAATTTCAATGATTTAGTTTATATTTGGCATCATTTTGTGAATTTTGTACCTATGGAATATGAAAGATTTGATTTTGATACATGTAGGTGAATAACAGCATATCAGGAACTTCATCAACACATGTGCCTCAATTGTCAATTGAGCCCCCTTCAAACCAAAACTGTAGTAGCAACGGTATGCCGATGAGGCCGGGGGAGAAGGTATATTTTTACTTGCAAGATTTGCTCTTAACCTAATTCACAATCCATCTGCATAGTTTTGTTTGATCTGTATTTTAGTATATGTCAGAGGTTTTAGATCAAGGTCATGTCACAGTCCTTGATATCGCTGAAAATTGTGGTCAAGCACGGCTGATGCAGCCATAATTGTGTTTACATTATGGCCGAAGATACATCAAACACATTGACGTCACGGCCAAACTCGCGATTGCGTACCACATTTAAAAACTTTGATGTGCATATTACTTTTTTTGTTATTTAATTGGAAGGTAGCTTTTAATTGGATTTGTTGCGGTCACAAATTACTGCAGTAAACACATCGGTGTAGAAAGCGAGTAGATTTTGTATTTTTTTTTTCTAAATTCTAAAATACCGAGCTTGAAATTCGGACTGTTGATCTTAATCGCTTGATCCAACAGTCACTGTGTGCTGACTGCGTATTTGCAATGAATTTGTGACTGCGGCAAGTCCTATTGAATAACCGTGTTATTAATTTCCTCATTTATTATCTATATGACTATAATGTTTTGCTCGTTTGGTTAAAATGTTCACATCTTATCTTAATCACTCATGTTTTCAATGAATTCAGTGAAATCTTGATGTCATATATTTTGATAGAAAATATTTTTCTCATGAATTGCTTTTTATAAGTTTATGAAATTTAGTAAAGGTGTTTTAAACTTTATGCAGATGATGATTGGCATGAAAAGGCCATACCCTTTCTCCATGGATTTTCCACAAGCCCCTGCATTGAATTATAGAATGCCTCACTCTGGTGAAATAAGTACAAATGCAAGAACTTCATATGATAGGGGAAATGGATTTCATTTTGATGCTGGCAGTTCAACTTCCAGGTTACTTTCAGTTATAATAATTTAAGCACTTTTGCGTTTTAATAATATAAATAACTACTCCCTTCCAAACGAAATATAAGCAAAACAGATTAAAAAAGTTAAATGTATTCGGCATGAATTTTAGACTAAATAAATTTGACTGTTTGGATAATTTTTTCTTAAATTTCATTATTCCGGACGGAGTATATTGAAACGGTTGTCGTCTGACACCACGTGTTTCTGATTTATATGCAGAGAATCCCAATCTTGTTCAGCATCAAACTCTGATCCAAACTCAAAGAGAAGAGATAAAGGGATTAAGGATTTTGATGCAAGTTTTCTCACTTTGGCTCCTCCTACTCCTACTTCATGTCAACCTTCAAAACCCCTAGCATTGAACAACCAAGAATTCCCTGAGGTTTGTGCAACACTCTCATTAGCTAAAATAGTTTTTTTTTTTTCATTTCGTTTTAGGTGTGGACAAAACTTAAATGCAATGCTATAGATAACAGTATATAGTAGGAACAGTTATATATATTGGTGACAGTTATATTATATGTTCTTGGATAAAAAATAAAAATACATGCTTTCAAAATTATTAGTGACAGTTATATTATTATATTTTTAGTAGGTAACAGTAGGAACAGTTCTATAATGTGTGCCTTGGAGGGGAAGGAATTAAGGGAAATGAGATTGAGTCGGATAGCAGATTGGACCGACCTAAATTGATGTAATTTGATTGAGTCGGATAACGGGTCGGACTAATTTTGCTAATATCATTATAGCTCATTCTTAACTTCTATTTTATATGGTACAGGAAAATATGGAAGATCAATTCCATGCTCCACCAGGGTACAGATTAGTCAAACAACAAAGGCAACCTTTGTACAACTTCATCCCACCAGCAGAGATTCAAAATGGACAAACATCAAGAACTCAGAATGGTCATGAAATGGGAGATACTCTTGATCTCAATTTGAAGCTATGAAACTTGGATATTCATCTTTAATTTTTTATTTTATTTTATAAGTGATATATATTCCTAAATCTTCACATGTAGAGTTCTGAGTATGAAAAGGACTATAAATCCTTGTCATGTGTGAAATAGGAGAACATGTGTTGATTTGTTTGTTTGAGTTTGTTTCTTAATATTAATAACTATGTACTTTGATGAGACCAAACTCTAAATGTGTGCCATTGAGGCATGTCTCGCGTTGTGCAGTTTAAAACCTCTACCGTCTAATTTAAACAATGATTGTGATCGTCTAAAATCGATTTTATTAATGTATAATTTGAACCGTTCAATCTTAAATTAACGATATCGTGCGTAAATGTGTGATTCTCTTACAAAATAAAATCTGGATCCGTGAATTTTCCTCATTCTTTTGCTGTTCCCTTTTCTTGGATTTTGCAATCTGTGGATGAGTCAGGAACTGGAGTTGTAACAAACTTATGCATGTGGGCTGTGGAGGAATCTGATTGTTCTATGTTATGTTTCTCTCTTTGTGTTCTGTGGGTCCCAAAATCTGATATCCATTATTATGGCTCTAAAATAATTGGCAGAAACTGTCAAAAAAATTGACAGAAAGTGTTGTAGGGCCCTTACCATCCAATAGCACGTGTGTCAATAATGACCTGTTGTATTGGACTCTGCTCACTCAGTCTCGTTCCAACTAGTGTTACTTTGTACTCCATCCGTCCCTATATTTAGATTTATGCTCTTCTCCCAGCACAGTTTGCTCGCGCACAATATATTTTTCAAATATACCCCTATGTGAGTTAAGTCACGCAGCGTGACTTAACTCACGCATGTTATAAACTCTGTGTGACTTAAGTCACGCACCACTGGCATGTGCACGAGTTAACTCACGCACGTTGGCCGGTGGTCAGAGCTGAAGAACAAACGTTTTTCTCACTTTGGTCAAGTTTTCAACATTCAATTTACACGTTTTTAACTCATTATACACGTTTTTTTTACCACATTAATGATGTTTATAACCTATACTATCATTCCCACCTATAAATATCCCTCCATACTTCCCTAATTCCTCACACCATATCACTTTCTCCCCCTCCTCACTCTCTCCCTCTCTTTCTCTTCTTCTTTTTTGCTTCGATAGTCTCTAAGCTCTTGGGGAAATAGTGGTCGGTCGAGTTGGGGAAAGAGACATCATCCCTTGAGGTAAAATTAGGTTTGCTTCCTTTTACTCCCAAAATCTTTTTATCGTGGGTAAAAAGAATCATCATGGGGGTATAAAAGGACCCAAATTTAAATTTACCTCAAGGGATCTTGATGTCTTTTTTCCCAACAAGACTAATCACTATTTTCCCCAAGAGCTATTGCTATATACCGAAGAGGGTAAAATTAGTTTTTACCCCAAGAGGGTAAAAAGATAATAAGTTGATTAGTGAATTCAAATAAATTATTGTAATGTTTGAATGATATTAATAAAATGAGAGTTATATTTATTAATTTTGTTTTTTATTTGTAATTATATTTGCATTTATTTTATGTTTATGATTATGTATTGAATAAATAAAATCGAATTTATTTTCTAATTTCGAATTTATTTTAAGTGCTTAAATAAATTAGAATTTATTTTCTAATTTCGAATTTATTTTAAATGCATAAATAAATTAGAATATAGCAAATAAATAATTTAGAATAAAGTGAACAAATAATTTATAATAAAGTAAATAAAATAATTTAGAATAAAGTAAATAAAATAATTTGAAAATAGTAAATAAATTAAAAAAAAGCCACTGTGCGCCACTTAACTAACGCCACGTAACTTAACTTGCGCATTATTTTATACTTGCGCAAGTTTACTAGTGCAGGGGCATTTTGGGCATGGTTGCAGGGCGCGAGTGTTTTGTGCTGGGAGAAGAGCAAAAATCATATATCTAAGCACCCATTTGATTTTATTTTTGTCCTTAAATGTAAATCCCTTTTCAAATTACTAGATGCATTTATTATTTTTTTCCTAAACATACCCCTAATTAATACTACTATCTTATCTTGAAATATGAAAAGTCAAATTTAATACACATACAAACAAATGACAATTTCGTAATATTAACACACAAAACAGACACATTAATTACACTGACAACTTTTCTTAAGAAATGTGAAAAAGACAATGGGTGCCTACATTAAGGGACGGAGGGAGTATATTCCAAAACAAAATTGATAACATTAATAGAGAGTATTTGAAAAAAATAATAGTAAATGCATCTAAAAATTTATAGAGGGTCTTATAGGAGTAAGTCTTTTTTTTTTTAACAAGGCAAAATGAGATATATTAACAAAAAAAAAAATTCTCTAGCACAAGGAGTGCTGAAAGAAGCATAACAAAATTACAACATCCAATCCTTGAAATCAATAAAGAGGAAAACAACGGTCAGCCAATCCCCAAACAAACAAGGGGTTGCTGCCACCACATATGGTAACCGAAAAGAAAGCATACATTTTTAGCTTTCAACCACGAAAGTGTAGTAATTTTTACCTTTTCCATCAGTTGCATAGCTGATTTAACCTTATTAGTAAACAACCGATGATTCCTTTCATTCCATAGAACCCAAATACAACAAAGCCAAATCAAGTGAACCCATATAGGAGTAAGTCTTGCTTGGGCACAAAAACAAATAAAAAGTGGTTAGACACACTCATATAGATTGAAGAAAATAAATGATGACGAATTTAGTTTCATCATTCAATTATTTTTTTCTTTTAAATTTTTTTAAAGTATGTGTATGTCCCTAACCATTTTTTATTTGTGTTTGTGACTATATAAGTATGAGTTTTGTTAACGAGTGTCCTAACAACATTGTTTAAGGATTCTATTAAAGGAAATTTTGTCTTGAAAATACAAGTTGTTTATTTAGTCAATGCAATGATTGTCCTCATGAGCTTAACTCAGTTGGTTGGGACAATGCATAAAATATGCAAGGTCCGAGGTTCAAACCCCAGCCACTACCAAAAAAAAAAGTCAATGCAAAGATTATATAATCTCTGAATACTCAAAGTTTCATATCCGAAGCGAGTTTTCAAGAAACTGCTAGAGTTTTAGCAAAACCGCTTTTTAATATAAATTTTCTATTAAAAGATAAATATTTTTTTATCTCAACATGACCCAACTCAAACCAACATGAATGGATTGGTTAGAGTTTGATCATTGTACCATGAGACATAAATATTTTTTAGATTAAAAAAAAACGACATTAATTTAGACAAAAACTTAAACATTTAGACTAAATTTCATAATTTCAAATTTCAACTTTTGAACAAAATTAAAACACTTGTAGTTTTAACAAATCAAAAAGTCCAACAACACTCGCAAAAATAATAAATAAATTCACAATTTTATTTTTTTATTTTTTAAAGAAAAATTCACAATTTTATTTGAATGAGTTAGATTAGCGGATTAGAAATATTAAACTAGATATCTTAACAAAATAGATGATTGGATGATAAAATTAGCAACAGACCATACAAGATATCTTTATGTTGGTATGAGCTGCAAAATTTACAAGTGAAGGAAAAATTTCAATAGACAAACAATTAAGATACATGTAAGATAGGTAATTACTAATAGTTTAAAATTTCTTAAACTAACCTTTTAAAATGAGAGACTAGATAGGATAAAAAAGTTGTTCCATGTTTGAAAAAGAACTGTCTATGTTCAAAAAGAAATGAAGATCACAGAAACCATAAAACTGTTCTGCTCTAACCTTCTATTTTAGATCAATGAAATGAAGTCAAACCATTTTTATATAAACTATAAGTTGTTTCCATGAATTAACTATCATGGAGAGCTTCGGAAAATAAGTTGAGAAGTGAAAAACAACTTATAAACATGTCATAAGTTGATTTTATTATCTCCCGTAAAAATGTTGCAAGTGTTTATATCAGTAAGAATAATGCTACGTGTAGGGAAGGAATGCATAGCGAATGAGTTCACGAGATAGTTGGCACGTTTGAAGTTGTGTATTATCCGACAGTTAGTGGTTGGCGTGATTTTATGGTGGATGCTAAGGCTGTTGACGATGCCATGAAGATTGGTTGGAAATCTAGAATGAGAGTGAAACTTCCTTTGAAGAAATGTGAATCTTCAAATTCAAAGATGACAATTTCTCAGCTTAAGGGGACAATCTCTTTTGTCTTTAATGATTCTTCTAATGTCCCTAATTGGCGCATGCTTGAGGTGCATATGCTTTCTTATTTTTGTCTTATTAATTATATTTCAATTGCATATTGTTATCAAGTTTATAGTTTTTACCAAAGTTGAATCCATAATAAGATTATTTGATTGATAAATATGAGTGTTGAAGTTGATACATGATTCATTTAGATATCGAAACTACAATTAGATGATACTTGATGAAATAGATATCTAAAAATGATAGAGTCATCTATTGTTGTTTTGCTCAGTTATGTGTGATGATAATTTGTGGTTCTTAAATTTACATTGACTTTAATTGATAATAGACTTGCTATTACAGAGTTATCTTTAACAATTTGATTTGCAATTGTAACTAATGGATCCAACCAAATACATAATTCATGATTCACTTGCTGCACTGTATTGGAAATGCAATAGTAGGCACTACATCTTGTTTTTATCTTGATCTTTATTGTTTCATCTTTAATCCAATCTCATTCATTTTCTGCCTCTTATAACAAGCTTTTCTTTTCTAAATTACTTTTAGAAGTGTGCATCTTCAACCAAATTTAGTATACAAAATTATCCAACTTTCCATTTCATGAAATTCATTATTAAAAAAATGGACTTGTAACTTGCCCCCAAAGTTAGTGTCTTCATTCTTTGTAAAGTGTATTATTGAACAAGTTATAATGGTATCTTAAATAGTTATAGGCCTTGTATTATAAATGAAGACTCTGAACTTGTTCAATAATCATTTAACTCAGAAAAAATAGAGATCAATACTCCGAGCAAAACAATCGTTTGAATGATATGATTTGTAAGGAAATTGTAACACCCTGAGTTTTAAGACACGTATCTTTTTTTTTAAACTATTAAGTCACAAGTATAAACATTCAATGACGTTGTTTTCATGTAAAATCACGTATAGTTATTTTCAAAAGAAACCGTGAACATTCAACAAATTGAATTAAAGGGAGCTTCAAAGGTGCTAATAAATTTATGTTTACTCGTACACTTCTTTTCTAAATGAGGTGAATAAATACTTCCGACATGCAACCTTGCAGATATATTCAATCTCTAAGATTGTGGCATCTTATATTTTCATGAACAAGTATGAATTCAGTTCTTCATGTAGTTCTAAATTAGTTATCTTCTGATAAATGGCCAAAGACTGCGTTTGTGTATCTTAAAATCACGTTTTGAATATGCTATTAAGCACCAAACTAGAATTTTCTTGGCTTATGGATCTCATTCCAAGTCTATATAACTGGCTAGAATATGATGTACAATTGGAATGGTTCACCAAATTCATAATTGTGAGTGGAGGTCAATATTGCACAGATATGCCACGGCAATGAAGTATGGTTTAATGGTCTTGAAGTTTCTGAGATATGAGATGACTACTATTTTCAAGAATTTGCTTTTTCTTGAAGATACAAATTTAGAGTTATTGTTGATTATTCAAAAAATGGTAATATAAAATTTCTTTTTCATTGACTGATATGAGTAATATAACAGAAAGAAGATTCAAGAAAAAAAAACAAAGGTCTTAATGCAACCAGAAACAGAAAGTAAAGACTTAAGGGATAAAAACCAACCCAAGCTAACTGAAATAACAAACAAAGGGAGTGCAACAGAATTATTGATCTAATAAGTAATCTCGCATGGATGTACACGCACGCGCCGCACTCAACACTTTTCATTTGTATCTACACAACAGAATTGTTTCAAGTATACTCACTCTAAATTTTGAAAATAAAAATACTACTTGTAAGCAAAAACAATGAAGTCAGAAACATTTTTACAGAAATTAAATTTTTGAGCATGTCTATGACTTTTTGTTGAGGGGAATGGTAGATCTAGCAAGCTTCAACCTGCCAAGGATTGACTATGTTTGTATTTTGCAAGATTTTATGTCCATCCCAGTTAACCTACGATAAAGAGATAAAAAATGGTAAGAATCAATATCAATCATTTGAAATATTTGATAGCTTAGTATGTATATGTATTTACTTCATCTAATTATTGTTTCAACATCTAAATGAATCATGTATCCACTTCAACACTCATAATTATCAAACAAATCATGAAATTATGGATTCAACTTTAATAAAACTATAAACTTGATAACAATATGCAATTAAAATAAGAAAGCATATATATGCACCTCAAGCATGCGCCAATTAGGGACATTAGAAGAATAATTAAAGACAGTAGAGATTGTCCCCTTAGGCTGATAATATGTCTTTAAATTTGAAGATTCATCTTTCTTCAAAGTAAGTTTGACTCTCATTCCAGATTCCCAACCAATCTTCATGGCATCATCTACAACCTTAGCATCCATCACAAAATCACACCAATTCCTAGCTGTTGGATAATACACAACTTCAAACTCCGTGTTCTTGTCCGCCAATTCTACTGCATTCAAAACCGCACTTGCAGTTAAATTCCTGCCTCTTTCACCCGCTTCAGCTGCAGGGAAGTTAGTGTTCCTGCGAATTCCAACTAATATCTTTCCGGCAGAGTTTTTCATGAAAACAACAGAATCTTTGGCGACGAGTTTCTTCTCTTTCACAAAGTGAGACCAGCCAGTACGTAGTCTACTGAGTTTCACGTAGGTGCACTCCCATTCTTGGCTTTTAAGGTCGGTGACAGTGATGTTTTGAGACTTCTCCAAGTCAAGCTTTGGAAAGATCAAGTCAGCGCATTCATAAGGTATATTGAATACAGATTTAGTATCAGTTATTGTGAGAGTTTTGACATAGGAAACAAGATTGTTTCCATCGTCGTCTTCTTGGCCAGGAACAACAGGAGGAGGAGGAGGTTCTTGAGCAGTTACCGGAGTGAGGAGCAGTTTGGCGAAAACCTCGTCAGTGAGAGCATCAACAAAGAGATTAACGGCTGAAATGATGCATGGAAAGGATGGACGGTAATGATCATAAAGAAACTGGGAGATTGTGACACCGTTAGGGGAACGACATGCATGTTCCAAATGACCTTGTGGGAAGTAGTAAACTTTAGAGTGAATCTTTGGAATCTTGGCATCGGGGCCTGCACATATCTGCCATATTTTGGGGTGGACATGGCGTGGCTCAGGCAGAGACATGGCAGAGCAATTGCAAATAATAGAAGAGAAGAAAAGAAAAAACAAATTATGGAGAGAGAGAGAGAGAGTAATGAGCGCGAAAAACAGGGCGCGAAGCAGTTATAAAATGTTTGAGTGTAGTGTTTCTATTTTGTTGCGTATAATGTCTTGCTGACAAAAAGCAGTTATAAAATTCACAGTTTTTTTATCTTAATGTTTTATAGTACACAACCAAACATAGCCTATATATTTTCTCTATCTAGTTCATCTTTTTCTTTGATATTTTCTTCATTCTTCTTAATGTCTTCCTTGATCATTTTCTTGGCTTGGAGGGATTTGATAAGGTCTTGTAGGCATTCTGTAGCATCACAATCCTTTGTTAGCTCTTCTCCAATTTCAGCTGGAGTAACTTGAACTTCTCCTAGAAGCACTTCAATCTTTTCAAAGAGTTCATGATCAGTAATGCAAAGGTAGTTAACAACCAATTGCTTAAAAGCAGAAAAGTTGCAATATGACAAGTGAATTAGCTTGTCCATTCTACCAGGCCTTAACAGAGCAGGATCAAGTCTTTCTTTGTGATTTGTTGTGAAAACAATTATGTGTTCCTCTCCACAGCATGACCAAAGACCATC
>Ga0228710_1001646_pt1 | contig 33984 bp, 17 predicted proteins | sample MedpolnodulmetaG_FD_177995 | JGI IMG/M metagenome (GOLD analysis project Ga0228710, IMG submission 177995) | Root nodule microbial communities from Medicago polymorpha collected in Santa Monica, California, United States - pink nodules | ecosystem: Host-associated > Plants > Roots > Nodule... | reverse complement strand
GGTTTAGACCACAGGAAAATTTCTTGGATTGATTGGCAGTCTATTTTTCGAAGTCAAGAGGTTGGCGGTTTAGGGGTAAGGAGAATTAGGGACTTTAATATTGCTCTTTTAGGGAAATGGTGTTGGAGATTGTTGGTTGATAGTGATAGTTTCTGGTTTAGGGTGTTGTCAGCTCGTTATGGAGTGGAGGATGGTCGGGTAAGGGAGGGTGGCCATGAGGCCTCTAGTTGGTGGCGTGACGTCTCGGCTATACAGTCTGAGGAGTGGTTCCATGCTAACGTTAGTCAGGTTGTGGGTGATGGTAAAAATACTCTTTTTTGGTCGGATGCTTGGGTGGGTGGTGTGTCTTTTAGAGGTCGTTTTAACAGATTATACGAGCTGTCAGCGTTGTAGGGAGAATATGTGTCTAATATGCATTTGTTAGGTTGGGGGAGTGATGGGGCGGCTCGGAGTTGGCGACGTAGGTTGTTTGAGTGGGAAGAAGAGTTACTATGGAAACTTAGGCTTTTACTTCTTAATTTTACGTTGCAGGTTGATAGATGTGATAGGTGGCAGTGGCGTTTGGATACTTCTTCAGCCTATACAGTTAGAAGTGCTTATAATTTTATTAATGCTAACGTTCCTGTTGATATAGCGGTGCCTGCATCATCTCTGTGGCACAAGGACGTTCCTCTAAAGGTGGTTTTATTTGTCTGGCGTCTGTTTCGCGACAAGCTCCCTACTAAAGACAATCTTTTTCGTCGGCATGTTATTGCCTTTGACGCTCAGTCGTGTGTTGGTTGTTGTGGGGAGGTGGAAACATCTTCTCATTTATTTTTTTCATTGTAATCTATTTGGATCAGTTTGGAATCATATTCTTTGGTGGCTTGGTTTATCCGCGGTTTGGCCTTATGATGTTGCAAATCATTATTATCAGTTCGGTTACATTGGTGGGGTGGCCAAGTCTAGGCGGTCCATCTTACAGGTCATATGGTTTGCAACAGTATGGGAAATTTGGAAAGAAAGAAATAATAGGATATTCAATGACAAAATTTGCTCTATTCCACAGGTGGTGGATAAAATAAAGTCTCTAACCTTTATGTGGTTGAAGGGGAAATACGTCAGTCTACCCCTCAATTACCATGGTTGGTGGCTTTGTCCGTTTTCTACCCTTGGCATAGGCTAATGTGATTTTCTCTCTTTTTGTGTGTTCTTTGGTGCTTGGCTTTTGCCTTGTAAATATTGTTCCCAATACTTTTGTATATGGTGTTTCTTCCTTAGTACACCTTGTGCCAGGAAGACCATTTTTGTTGTGGTAATATAATTCATTTTAACCTCTTAAAAAAAAAATTGTTAAAATATGTATCAAATAAAAAGTTATTGAGGAGTATAATATTATCTAAATGAAACACTACCTTAGATCTAATATATGAACCTCTCAAATAAAGATAGATATTTACTCTTTTTAATAAAAATATATTATAATAATAAAAAATAAAAATAAATATTTTATTAAAAATAATAATTGAAAAGAAACATTTTGTTAAAATTGACTGAAAATAGGAGACTGAATGGTTGGATCGGGTCCATATATTATTAAATAGCTCTCTGTTACACTAATTCTTAGTAAATGAAATCTATCCCTTCAAAATAAAAAGTAAATGAAATCTATTTTATAGATTGATACTTTTTAACATACTCTCCCATAATTATTAGTATTTGTTTATTGATCATCACTAGAACGAATCCTAGTGCCTCACCACCATAAATATGTGTTTCTCATCTTCATTAACAAACAAACTTCACAACTAAATATTGAATTCCACATCTTCCATTCACTAACTTTGTTCCACATTTTTTACTATAATATAGTATCTTTAAATCTCATCTATTATCCAATTTCAGCTATGGCAGCTACAGTTGTGGTGGTTATCATTCTAGGTATGAAGGATTTTAAACTATGAAATTTTCTTTTAAGCATAACTGCACCAGAGATATCTTTAAATCATGTATCTTTAAATTAATTTAAAAACATATGATTCCCTTCATTTTATTATGTTTTAATTTTTCATCTTTTGTCCTATAATAGTTTTCTTCCTGTTTAAGTCACAATATTTTTGTTTCTGACTGATGCAGTTATCGTTCTTATATTGTTAAGTGTTTTGACATGGTTACTACCAAATTGCCGAAAAATATTCGAGTTTGGTCGTGGTTCAGCTACTCCATACCCTCAATTTATCACAGTCACTATGGGAAAATTTCTAGAGGATATAGAAAAGGAGAAACAAGTTAGATTCACTAATCAACAACTAAGGATTGCGACCGATAACTTCTCCTATTTGTTGGGAACCGGAGGTTTTGGAGCAGTTTATAAAGGAAGTTTCAGTAACGGAATCATGATAGCTGTTAAGGTTCTGCATGGGAGTTCTGGTAAGAGAAATGATCAGCAATTTATGGCAGAAGTGGGTACAATTGGTAAAATTCATCACTTCAATCTTGTTAGACTATATGGATTTTGCTTTGAAAGAAATTTGATAGCACTTGTTTATGAATATATGGGAAATGGATCTCTTGACAAGTTTTTGTTTCAAGAGAACATGAATTTAGGGTTTGAAAAGCTTCAAGAGATTGCCATTGGGACAGCAAAAGGCATTGCTTATTTGCATGAAGAGTGTCAACAAAGAATAATCCACTACGATATAAAACCAGGAAATATTCTCTTAGATAAGAATTTTAACCCTAAAGTTGCTGATTTTGGTTTAGCAAAACTTTGCAATAGAGAAAATACTCACATAACGATGACCGGAGGAAGAGGGACACCCGGTTATGCTGCACCTGAACTTTGGATGCCGTTTCCTGTAACTCACAAGTGCGACGTTTATAGTTTTGGTATACTACTATTTGAAATTATAGGTAGGAGAAGAAACCATGATGTAAACCTTTCAGAAAGCCAAGAATGGTTTCCGATATGGGTTTGGAAAAAATTTGATGCTGAACAAGTGAATGAATTAGTCGAAGCTTGTGGGATAGAGGAGCAAAATATGGAGATTGTTGAGAGAATGGTTAAGATAGCTTTGTCATGTGTTCAATATAGGCCAGAATCAAGACCTATAATGAGTCTTGTGGTACAAATGTTGGAAGGTTTAGTTGAAATTCCAAAGCCATTGAATCCTTTTCAATACATGATTGATGGGACTTTTTCTTCTCTTCCAATGCCAATATCACAGATTAATACTGATACAAGTATTGGTTCTGGATCTTCTGTGATGGTAACTGAATCTAGTGTTGAAGGTGTTACTCCTGTAATGACAAAGTACCAAGTCGAATCAGCATCTGTCTAAAATGTATTATTTATAAATACTGTCAAAGTGTACATATATTATTAGTTTTAATGTCATCTTAATTGGCTAAAGTGTCGAGTTATCTATAATTATTTGTTTGCGTACGTCCTAGAGATCAATGTATATATTTTTTTTTAAGTCCTAGAGATCAATGTATATATATTTTTTAATTTACATCTGTATCACAGTGTTGATTTATATATGAGGTATTATACAGTTTATTTATATAATGTAAGCCGTGTAATGTAATTCTAAGAACCATGATTTGTTCTCCTTGCTTGATGAAGAGTCTGAGAAAGGGAGAGGGTTTACAAGGTAAATGTTGAAATGGACATTAGGAAGGAAGAAGGTCGGTGTGTGAAGGAATAAAGGATGTGCACGTAGCTCGGGAGACCATCCACAATGGGCTAAAAACAACTACACAAGTGAGTTGACACCGCATCTTTACTCAAAGCTTAAGAATATTACTCACATGTCCCTCAAATTGTCTAAAATGTTTATGTTTTATAGCATTGGTAGTTACGGGCCGATACTATCAGGAGTTAGTCTCTGATCCTCTTGACTGTCAGTCTTCAATCCAATATCAGGAGATATGATCCGATGGGCCTAGACAGAGAGATTAGAATGACTGAATTGACAGAAGGTAGCATCAGACTATGTAACTAATATATGTAAACATTAAAACATTCAAAACATCAAATTAATATCATTCAAAACATTCAAATTAAAATCATTTTGATAAACCAATAGTTTTTGTTCATTACTAAAATGTTCAAACATTCTGATAAACAGTGCTAATTTTAAATAATGTGTTTAATGTTGATAAATTAAAACCAATATACAACGTGACATGAAAACATCAAAACACTGCTATATAAATAAAATTCTAACTACTTAGTCACTCGCTTTGAAATTCCGCGGTAACCCTCCCTCCAAGCCTCAACCAATATTGGATGGCAAACTCTATATCAAAACATGTGCTACATTCAAAGTTATGGATTTAACCCTCTTACAGATCTACAAAGCATCCAAAGTCTCATTTGCATTTGGGAAGGGGAGAGGCCAAGCTCTCGAATCTTGGTCTGTCTGTGTTATGTTATTTCGTTTAATAATTGTACTATGTGTCTGTAATGTTCTGGTAGTGAATTATTTACCAGAATTTCTAATAATAAATTGTAAGTATTGTGTAATCTGTTTCTGTTCAGAACCAGTATCTATCATATTCATGATGTCTTTCATTGGAGCATAGGGTCATCGACAAATATTTTTGTGTGGGACCATCATTGATTTATCAGGGATATGCTGTGATACCACCAACTTTTATGCATCTAGTGATGGAAGGGCTCATGGTTTCCAACTTATTCAAACCAGTCATCAAACGGTGGCATTATGAAAACATCAACGTCATGTTCAATGATGTCTCAACATACCAAATTTGAAGGACACCTCATGTTCACTTTTGTTCAACGTACAGGTTATAGTGGTTTGGAAGCTTATGAAAGATGGGAAGTATTCCGTTTGAAGCGTGTATCTTAATAACGCAAGGGTTGGCATGTGTATCAGAGATGATCAAGGGGATTTTGTCTTGGCTTGTATAGAGTGGTACTCTCCTATTTTGGAGGTTGATACATGGGAAGCTCTTCGGGTCCTACATGAAATGGGCTACGAACTTACAACTGGTCGATATGGACTATGAAGTGGACTCAAAGAAGGTTGTGGATAGTATTTGTGGCGGTAAAGATAGGGTCTCTGATTTTGGTGCAATAATAAGCGACTGTGGGCGATTGTTAGGTGTAGAACTTGCAAACTCAATTATGAAGTTTATTAGAAGACAGACCAATGGAGTTGCTCATTATTTCGCTAGGGAGGTCCCATTATTTGCTAGTTTCTGTATTTTTTCCAATATGTATTCAGACTATTGGACTAAACGAAATGCATTAAGCTTGTTTATCTCAAAAAAAAAAAAAATGTTTTTAATATCATATATTTTCATTATTTCATAATACGCGTCTAGACATTCTAGAAGGATTTTTTTGTTTTGTTTTTGAAAGAGACATTGTCGGAGGATGTTACCTAGAAAGTGCAAATGCTAATCCTATGCATTTGTCGCTATAGATTTTGTTCATATGTCATGTTCAAGACCGGTTTGGAATTAAGCTATTAATCTCATCCATTGCAGTATATCCAAGGAATCATATTAATTCTTTATACCTTGGAAGACTTGTAGGATGTTCTTGGTTTGAAATTAAGGATGTTCTGTTTCTTTTTTTTTAAGGGAAAGATGTTCTGTTATTAATCACTTATTTAGTATCTTTTTCATTTTGACCCATCACAAATTTATTCTTGAGATTTACAGATGTTGGATAACATAATTAGATAAACATTTAATTTATTATTCCAAGTATCGTTGCCTCTTTTAGTTTTCTCTCTAACGTATATAAAATTAAAAATAATAAATAGGACATAAATATATGAAATAGAGTTTAATGGCACTAGGTTGATGATGCAAAACAACTTTGCACATACTACCAATCAAGACATTTAAAATTGTCACGTCAGTTAATAATTTTAATTTATGTGGCAATTCTAAATGTTTTGATTGGTTGTGTGTGTAAAGTTGTTTTGAACTATAATCCCACCACCATTAAACTCTATGAAATATATCACATTAATCCTTACTATTAAGATTTTTTTTTCTTAAAGACTTACTACTAAGATGTAGATACTAATTAGACGAGTTTTTCTATAATTTAAAGACTAAAATGATATACTTAAGTTATTGTGGAAATTGTTTTTATTTTAACAATCATTTTAAAATTTCCCTTCAAAAATATTATTTTAAGATATAGTGTTTTCTAATAGAATATTTTGTTAATGTGATGGACTAAATTCCCCTGCCTCAACATGTAGAAGCTAAGTTGATGTTCCATGTATATATGATTATTTTCCTTGATAGTGACTTGGGATTTAATTATTTGCATATAAGTTTGAATACTACACCTCTTCACTTTGCTCCTCACAAAACAATCTAGTGTTTTGAATCTTTATCTCTTGTCTAATGTCATCCTCGGAAGCTATTGCAATTGAGGCTGTTCTAGTCATAGGTAACATTCCAATTAACCCGTTATGATCTTGTTGTTTTTCATATTTTGCTTTGTTATGTTTATTTTTTCCTATTGATTTAGTGACAAGATTTCTAATTGAACATTATCAACTTTGCAGTAGTGATTGTTGTGAAGGTAGCTATTTTGATTTGTGTGTGTAGAAAAAGAAATCAAGTAAATGGTGGAACCATTAGTCCAGATTCACAATTTATAACACTCACTATGGATAAATTTCTAAACGACATGGAAAGGGAGAAGCCAATAAGATTCACTGATCAACAACTAAGGATTGCAACAGACAACTACTCCAACTTGTTAGGGTCAGGTGGATTTGGTACTGTTTACAAAGGAATTTTCAGTAACGGAACGATGGTAGCTGTGAAGGTTCTACGTGGTAGTTCTAACAAGAAAATTGACGAACAATTTATGGCGGAAGTTGGAACAATCGGTAGAATTCATCACTTTAATCTTGTTAGGTTATATGGATTTTGCTTTGAAAGAAACTTGATAGCGCTTGTTTATGAATATATGGGGAATGGATCACTTGATAGGTATTTGTTTCATGAAACAAAAGTGTTAGGATATGAAAAGCTTCATGAGATTGCAATTGGTACGGCAAGAGGCATTGCCTACTTGCACGAAGAGTGCCAACATAGAATAATCCACTATGATATAAAACCGGGAAATATTCTCTTGGATAAGAACTTCTATCCTAAAGTCGCTGATTTTGGTTTGGCGAAACTTTGCAATAGGGAAAATACTCACATAACCATGACCGGAGGAAGGGGGACGCCTGGTTACGCCGCACCTGAGCTTTGGATGCCATTTCCTATAACTCATAAATGTGATGTTTATAGTTTTGGTATGCTATTATTTGAAATTATTGGTAAGAGAAGAAACCTTGACATAAAAAATAGTGAAAGCCAAGAGTGGTTTCCAATTTGGGTTTGGAAAAAATTTGATGCTGGACTATTGGAAGAGGCAATGATAGTTTGTGGAATAGAAGAGAAAAATAGAGAGATTGCTGAAAGAATGGTTAAGGTAGCTTTGTGGTGTGTTCAGTATAGGCAAGAATTAAGGCCTATAATGAGTGTTGTGGTGAAAATGTTGGAAGGTTCATTAGAAATTCCAAAGACTTTTAACCCCTTTCATCATTTGATTGATGGGACTAAGTTTACTACTCATTCAGTGCAAGAGTCAAATACATACACAACTAGTGTTTCTTCTGTTATGGTAAGTGATTCCAGCATTGTATGTGCTACTCCTATTATGAGGAAATATGAGATTGAATTGGCATCTAGCACAGCTTAATGTAATGCATATGCTATATCATAAGAAGGATTCCATGTTGTAATTAAGTTGTAAACTTTCCTTTCTACTAGTTTGATCACTAGAATCTATTTTGCTTTGGTGTTTTGTTGTCAATGATGTTTTTTACTTTCACTTTTAATTTACTTCGAGTTAACAACGTTGTATATCTAGATGTTGGGTAGCTCAACTGATTTAAAGTAAAGGTTAAGAAGTTTGAGGTTTTACTTTAAAATCGGACAAAAGAGTAAATATTAATCAAACAATCAATCACTGACATTTGTCATTAAAAAAAAACAATTTTGTATATTTGCAACACAGCTTGAGCTAAATAATGAGGGTAATGAAAATAAAAAAAAACAATTTTGTATATTTGATTTGTCAAAAAAAATTGTATATTTGCAACATGTATATCGACACATAATTTTCTCTCTATCTCTCTCTTCATATCATATCGTTAATGTATCACATTTATCACATCATTCTCTCTATATTTTTCTCTCTCAAGGGAGATAATGGATTTTGGGTGTCTATTGATTACTTTTCAAATAATAATGATAATAAACATTTCCTTCTATAGAAGCAAATTGTCATACAAATTGCAACATGTAGGAATTAAAATGCTATTATTATACCCTGAGAGAGAGTTAAGGGTTAAATGAGTTAAAAGATGAGATACAAACTCTCAGGATGAAAAATTAATAAATAAAAACTATACCAATCAAGAGTTAAAGTAGTACGACACAGCTAAATGACGGTCCACCATATGCATCTCCACATCAAACTTCTCAATTTTTATCAAATTTGTTTTAAAATAATTCTCGAAGTTATCAAAGACTATAGTCAAATGGGTAGCTAGCTAGGAAAAAATGGAGATGGAGACTTCCATGGGAAAAATACAAAGAACGTCTCTCTTTCTTTATTATTTAGTCTCATCTCATCATTTTATAGTCATTTAGGTCCTTCTCATACGAACAAAGAGTTCTTGAAGTTATATTTTATGTTTGGCATATTGAAGAAACAATAAAGATTTTGACCATAATTCACACATTCTATGCCTCATTGATTGCCTTTTTTTAATATATTTGCAATTGATGTCACATATTCGATGTCCAAGATCTAAACCTCACCAGCATTGGTAGATGGAAAAACCACATTACTCTTTTGTAAAATTAGGGTTGATTCTAATTCAATATACAAAGCTGACTTGCAAGGTAAGAGATATCTTTCATTTTAAAATTTATTTTTAGGTTATATCCTCCTACTTTAGTCTTTATAAAATGTTTATGAAAGTAGCTCCGTTTTTCACATTAATAACTATAGGTTGGCTATGCCAGACCTAATTCAGTTATGGTTAGTTCTGTTATTGATTAAATTTAAATATGAAGGCCACATAAAAGCTTTAATTATTTGCATAAGCTCAATAATAAGTCAACTCAAACGGTCCCAAAGTACATAAATTAAGGACTAAGCTTCACTCACACCACAACAAAAACTACTTTTAGCAACAATTATCATCGCCTTTAGTAACGATATAAATTGCTGCTAAACTTTTACCTGCAATTACTTAGTGTTCTATAATTCTAGTGTCGCTAAAGGCTTTAGTGACAACTCGAACAATGCTACTTATAAATTTATTTTCAGGCCATATATTTCGTGTGGGAGCGGAACTATTAACACCTCTAATCTAATATCTGGAAGTCAAGATCATATATGCACAATACAGGTAATGAGCATAGTAGCTGTTGGGATTTAAATATGTCATATCATATAATGCTGCTTTCTTCTTGTTCTATGATGATTTCTTGTTAGTTTTTTTGACAATGTTTCCAACTGTGTACTTGCTGCTGTGTTTCTGTGGCTGGTAACTATTTTTGTTTTTTTCTCATTCTCAGATTGATAGGACTCCAAATCAAGCACATAAATTCTAAACCTCAAAATGGATAAATTTCTGAATGATTTTGGAAGAGACAAACCAATGAGGTTCGTTAGTGAGTAATTAAGAATAGCAACAAATAACTGACTCGAGAGGTTTTATAAAGGAAGTTTCAATAATAAAACGACCGAGGCTGTGAAGGAAGTTTCTACATAGGAATTCTGACAAGGTAGTTGAATAGAAATTTATGGCAGAAGTTTTTATAATTGGTAGAATTCAATATTCATCCCTTCAATCCGGTACTATTCGGCATTAACTTCAATCCTAAAGTTGCTGATTTTGGTTTGACCAAGCTTCGTAACTAAGAAAATAGGAAAATACTCATGACTTGCAGTTCAATCATCACATAATCATGACACTGGTGAATTTTCTAGCTCTTTTGTGATTGTAACCGAATTTGGAATTCGATGTGCTATTCATATTATCGTTGGAAAGTAAGTGATAGAATCAGTCTCTAAATGATATTTTGAAATATTTTCCGTTTATTGTATTAGCTCTGTTGAATCTTTTATATTTTTGTAAGGAAACGAAGTCAATATTTTCTTTTTGTGTAAACTAGGTAAAGTCTGTATGCGACACTGCATAGACTAGATTTCTAGGGTCGGGTATGGCCATAACGGATGACAAAGTTATGGCTCAAGAGTTTCAACGCTGGTGCATTCATAGGAATGAACCCTTTTATAAACAAAGTCAATACACATTTAATAAAAAAATAAAACTATTGTACAGAAATTTGAAACAAACATTCAAGCATAGAATATTCTGTTGGCAGAATTGCCAAAATTAGTATGTACTGCCATGATACATCTAAGTGCATGTTTAGATTGGTGGTGTTTGGCGAAATCATGGTGCACAGACCATGAATATGACACAAGCCGTACTTCAAAGCTTTAACAAACTCACAGTACTAAGTCACCTTGATTCCAATCATACACTAAGTAGGTTTTTCAATCTGAAATGATTCGTGTTTGATTTTTGAACAAGATTCCCTAAAAGATTCTGTATTCCACGATGATATAGTAGCATCAGAATCTCCGGTGTTTCCTTCTTGTGTCAAATTTTCTTTAACAGGAACCAGATTATGGAAGGGAAATGGAGGTGAAGAAATTTCAATTTCACCCTCTAACATCTTCACAACAGTGCTCATTAGAGGTCTATCATTTGGTGAATACTGAACACACCATAAAGCAACCTTCAACATTCTCTCTGCTATCTCATTATCTTTCTCTTCAATTCCGCAAAGTGCAAGCATAACAACCAATTCATTATTCTCAAACATTTCCCATGTCCATTTTGGAAACCATTGTTGTGATTCACTATAGCTAGAATCAAAATGCCTTCTTCTGCCAACAATTTCGAATAGAAGAATACCAAAACTATAAACATCGCACTTATGTGTCACTGGATAAGGCTTCCACATTTCTGGTGCGGCATATCCTCTCGTTCCTCTAAAGTGAGTATTCATTACAATGTTACTTTCTCTACCTCTTAACTTTGCTAATCCAAAATCAGCTATCTTTGGTACTAATTTCATGTCAAGAAGAACATTTTCTGGTTTGATATCATAATGAATTATTCTTTGTTGACAATCCTCATGTAAATAAGCAATTCCTTTCGCTGTTCCAATTGCAATCTCGTGAAACTTTTGCAACTCAACGTCACGATTCTGGCTGCCAAATAAGTACTTGTCAAGAGAACCATTTTCAACATACTCATAAACAAGTGCTCTTGTGTCATGGCCAAAACAGAATCCATAAAGTTTGACTAAATTGATATGATAAGTTCTTCCAATAGTGCTAACTTCAGCTTTGAATTGCTCTTCCATTCCCATATCCAAACAGTTGAGAACTTTCACTGCAACATTTTCTCCATTCGCTAATTCTCCTTTAAAGACAACTCCAAAAGCACCAGAACCTAATATGGTTGAGTAGCTTTTTGTAATTTCATCGAGTTTCTCAGGCGTGAATCTTATTGGTCTCTCTCTGTTGATGTTGCTTAAGAATCTTTCCATGGTTGGAAATTCAGCTTTTGAATCTTGTGGTATTACAACTTCAATTTTGCTGGCTGAAGATAATGAGTTTGAAGATATTTGATTATCCTTTTCTGTGGTTGGAATCTGAGTGTAAGCTGGAATTACTGTTCCTGCTTTCTTCAAGCACTCAATAATAGCATACACTATTGCTATAATAGCAATTATTACCACCACTCCATATACTGAAAAATGGAAATAGAAAGTTAAATTAGTCATTGTAATATGTACTCAGTTTTAGTTTTAGCTTAAAAAATGTGACATCTAATTTATTTTTTCTAAGATTTGATTCAACATAATTCATATTTATATAAGAGCTTATCATATATAGGTTTATTTATAAACAATTTCTACAACAAAAGATAAAATAAAGTTAAACGGTTTTCATATAATCTATAAGTTGGTTTCATAAGCTATCGTGCAGAGCTTATAGAAATAGGCTAAGATGAAAATAAGACATGTCATTAGTTGTTTCTATAAGATCTTTCAAACAATCTTACAAGTGGTTATGCTAGTCGATAAGCTCAAATAAGTAAATCCAAACATACTCTAAAAACATATCTAAAGCTTAGTATATTCATGCATACATGAAAAGCATTAGTTATCTAGAGTTCTTCATACCTATGGATTCTGCTACAGCCCATTTCATAGAAGAATCAACAGTATCACCAAATCCGTCAAAAGTTCTCTGAGCCTGTGTATCAAAATTGTCTGATGAAGTGTAAAAGGAAGGAGGAGAATCAGGAAACTGATAGTGAAAATTACTCATGTTTGTATGGTTGGAATTTGGATTGAGAAATGATTCAAAGGGCATGCAAGTGGTATATCAAGTTATGTAGTAACCTTGCTTGTTAGTGTCAAATAAGAAAATAGTGTCTTTGACCAAATCAAGTCCATCAATTCTATGGCCATAATGTGTAACAAAGTAAAACGCGTTTTTGCTTAGTCAAAGGCTCTAGGAAATTATTAGAAGTTTCAAAGCTTTTTTATACTAAAAAGTCAGACGAATTGAAAGGGATGTATTTATTTAAAAATTTAATAACTATATACATACAATATAAAAAATATTTCAAAACCATCCAACTATATTTCAACATGTGTACTGTCCGTCAATGAAGTTGACTCATTTGATAAGAAGTTGATTCTTCTGCAAGGTTCAACTCTTTTAGAGAGGGAAATAGGTACGCAGACTATTTAGCCAAGCCAAGCTTGAAACAAGGTCTAGTGATCTGTTGATCTCATGGCAGATAGTATGGGTGTTGTTAATCATCGCGGTTATTAGTTTTTTTTTGTCCTTTGTCGTCTGCTTTTGTCTTTTCTCTTGAAACCAAAAAACACTAATAAAAAAGAAAATAAATATAAAAAATATGTATGCATGCAATTCGGTTTGGTTTGATTCGTTTTGAAAAATCAATCGAAAATTTGATTTGATCCAAGTGATTTTTACAAAAGAGATGCATTCTTGTGGTGGAGAAATACTTATTTCAGGACAAACTCAAATGTAAAAAATGTGGGCACATTCACACATTATTATTTTTTTAAGATAAATTGATTTAATGATATTGAATAATGTAACTAACATATTTATCATTTAATTTTTTTCATTATTATGTGTGTGTCTAAATAATTTTATTTGTGTTTGTATCTATGTAAGAATTTCTCCTTATTGTGTGGTGACTTGTTGGACCAAAACTTAGTATATTTTTAAGCGAAAGAAAAAATGTTAGACCAAAAGTTAATATTTTTTTAAAAAAAGTACAGATAAATGAAGGAAAATAAACTAATATTGAAAAATAAAAAGAATTTAATTATCAATTAAATAGTTTATATAAATAGTAAAATATGAAATAAAAGTATAATATGATTTATATAAAGAGAACTTTGAAGAAGAAAAAAAAGTTACACCAATAGTTTATGAGTAAAACTTGCCTCGTCATTTCAATGGACCTTACATATATAAAATAAGTCTTAAAATTGGACTTGTTGCTTAAAAATTATGAGTTCAATATTATACTATTTCTCTATGTTTCATGCTAAAAAGATTAGGAACTGACAATATTCTGCAAACTAACCTTCCTTCAGAAAAGATTTGGATTGCACTTTATTACAACAAAGTTGAACCTTGACTTAGTAAAAACGCGTTTTAATATGTAGCACATTTATGGACTAATAATTACTTTGGTCAAAGATAGAAATTTCTTCTTTCAAACTAACAAGCAAAGTCACTACATAACTTGATAATCCAAATCCCAACTATAAACTCTACAGCCTTTCCTGTACAAAGCTTAAAGAAAAGAAAAAATTATTTCTCCTTCATTTTACACTTCATCAGACAATTTTGATACACAGGCTCTATGAAATGGTTTGTAATAGAACCTGTAGGTATGAAAATGAAACAGTAGAGATAACTAATCCTTTTCATGTATATATTCTTGGAATGTACTTTTTTCTCTCACATTTTCTGTTACCAATTTCATATTTAACTTAATGTAGTCATGTTCAATTTCAATTATTGTACAGTATTTGGAGTGCAATTATTGAGTGCTGAAAGAAAGGAGGAACAACAATTCTGCTTACACTAAGTTTCCAACCACAAAGAAAGATAATCAAATATCTTCAAACTCATTTCCTTCAACCAACAAAGTTGAAGTTGTAATACCAATCAGATTCACACCAGAACAACTTGATGAAATTACAAACAAGTGCAACTTCACTTCTTTTTCTTTTGGTAAGATGAGACAACACAAAACCATGTTAGGTTCTAGCGCTTCTGGAACTGACTTCAAAGGAGAATTATCAAATGGAGAAAAAGTTGCAGTCAAAGATTTCCACTGTTTTCAAATGGGAATGGAAGAACAATTCATAGCAGATGTTACCACAATTGCAAGAATTCATCATATCAATATAATCAAAGTTTATGGATTCTGCCTTCACCGTGATAAAAACGCACTTGTTTATGAGTATGTCGAAAATGGTTCTCTAGCCAAGTACTTATTTGACAGCAAGAACCGCAATGACTTAGATTTTGAAAAGCTTCGTGAGATTGCGATTGGAATAGCTAAAGGAATTTGTTGTTTACATGAGGAATGTGAATATAGAATAATTCATTATGATATTAGACCAGAAAATATTCTTCTTGACAAGGAATTTATACCAAAGGTAGCTGAGATTGGATTGTCAAAGCTTCGAAGTAGAGAAAGTCACATTGCAATGAATACTCGCTTTAAAGGAAAAGCAGCTTATGCTGCACCTGAAATGTGGAAGGCTTATCAAGAAACATATAAATGTGATGTTTATAGTTTTGGTATTCTTCTATTTGAAATTGTAGGTAGAAGAACGCGTTTTATTGATCCTACATATAGTGAATCACAAATTTGGTTTTCAAAAAGGGCATGGGAAATGTTTGAGACTAATGAATTGGTTGCTATGCTCGAACTTTGTGGAATTGAAGAGAAAGATAATGAGATAGCAGAGAGAATGTTAAAGGTTGCTCAATGGTGTGTTCAATATTCACCAGATGATAGACCTCTGATGAGTACTGTTGTGAAGATGTTGGAGGGTGAAAAAGAAATTTTACAGGCTCCATTTCCCTTCCATAATCGGGTTTCGGCTAAGGAAAATTCGACAAGAGGGGAGCACTGCATATTCTGATACTGCTACTTCATCATTGCATACAGAATCTTTGAGGGAATCTGGTTTCCGAGCCAAACAAAATACATTTCAGATTGAAAAACCTACTTAGTGCGTAACGGTGTGAATTTATTGAAGATCTGAAGTATGTCATAATAACAGTGTTGAAACGTGATTTTGTCAAACTTACCATAAATTCAAACATGCACTAAAATGTACCTTAGTTGTACAGAGAAGAAAAAAAACTTGTGCTACAAGAATTCCATGGTTGTGTTTTTTCTCAAATTTCAATACAATAGTTTTATGGTTTTATTTGTTAATAAAATGTGTATCGACTTTATTTATAAAGGTATCCAATAGACATTTCAATTTATGAGTTACACTTGAGGTGTTAGCTCAATGCTAAGAGTTTGGTTTTGTAATCTCAAGGCACGTAGTTCAAATCCCCTTGCGGGGACGGTTGTAAATTGGTCATTAGTTTCACTTTAATTAATAAGTTTTTTCCGTTCCCCAATTTTTTAAAGAAATTGTATCCAGAGTATCTAGAATCCATGTCTAGGATGCACAATTTACACCAAAAGAATCAAAACAGTGAAAGCAAAATGTATCATAACATCATTTAGAGTGATTCAATCACTTTACTTTCATATGATATTAGGAACAGCACAACAAATTTCAGATTCGGTCACAAGCATAGAAGAGCTACAATATTCACCAGTGTCATCATTCTGTGATTATTGAAGTGCACGACAATCTCCTTATATTCCACATGCTATTATCAATTTTCAAAGCTCTCCAACATCAAATCTTTTCCAAGAACACATTTTGGAAACAACACCTGGCTTTCTGAAAGGTTGATATCAACATCACATTTATGCGTTACATGAGGTCCCGCTCATTCGCTTCATCGTTATATGAGTATTTTCCCTGTAACAAGGTTTTCCAAACCAAAATCAGCAACTTTATAATTGAATTTACTTTCTAATAGAACTATTCCTAGCTTTATATCACAAGGGATTATTCTTGTTTGCACTTGTCATGCAAATATGCAATCTCTTGAAACTTTCCAAATCTCTTCAAGTGATTCATTCCTCATGTATTCTTAAACTAGTGCTCTCAGGTATATTTCAAAGCCAAATCCATAGAGCTGAACCAGATTGAAGTTATAAATTTTACCAATAATACCAACTTCTGCCATAAAATTGCTCTTCAATTCTCTTGCTAGAATTCTCTTGAAGAACCTTCATAGTTGCGGAGATTTCATTATTGAAAAGTTACTCGTCCAAAACATCCTGACCCCAACAAGTTAGAGTATGGATAGATTACTTGTCCAATAAGTATAGATAGATTTATTTACTTTCTCCCAAATTTACCTTTAAAATCATTTTCAATTTTGTAATTTAACATTCAAGTTCAAGTCTTTTTACGTTCGAGCTATTTCAATTTAATTGTCACTTCGATTCTTGTCATTTAATTCCAGAACAAAATAGCCTTAACCGTGAATGAGTTCAAGTGGTTAATGAGCTACACTTAAGGACGAATCATTCGGAAGAACCCAAGTTCAATTCATGGGTGAAACAACTATTCGCGGACAAACATCGGATTACTAGGGCCGCTTCCCTTAAGCTTTGTTTGCGAGTTTTGAGGGGAAGGAAAGGAAAGGCTAAGGAGGGGAAGGGGCCCTTCCCTTGTTTAGGAGTCAAGAAACCAACAAGAAAGGGAAAAGGAGGGCTTATGAGATACTTTTACTATTTTACCTTTTTTATCTTCTTAAAATCAATAATTATTATATAAAAATATTATTTTTCTTCTTGAATGCATGTTGAGATATTTTTTGGGCAACACTTTATGTCTTAATTGATGTAGTATCTAACATAAATGATAATTGTTGTTCCCACTTTTGAGTTTACTTAAAAACTCACCCAGCAGCAGTTAACTGCTGAAATTCCTTGTTTTGCGGCAGTTAACTGCAGAAGTTGCATATTTTTTAATGTAAATACGGCGGCACTTAACTGCCGATGGGAGGTAAATATCTAATTTTCTAGTGTTTTATAGCAAAGGCTGAAGTGGGAACATCAAGCTTCAACGTAAATTGGCTCAAGCCCATTGTCTATAAATTTGATGGCTCATCCTCTCTTTGGTTGCTCATTCAATATAAATGTGGTCACATCGACAATATTTTTCTCATTCATTTCTTCTTATTATTTTCACTAATGTTTCACTTTATCCTTGAAAAAAAAATGCTTCACCTTTATCTCTACGTCGTCTTTGTTCTAGATTTTCTTTCTTGATTCTTCTTATAATTTGTTTTTACTTTCTTCTATTCTTTGATATTCTTTATTTATTAACCATTTTTCAAGTTCTTGCTGCCTCTTTAAATCCACAATTGATTAAATCTTAAATTCCTCTCACAAGATCATAAATTAATCTTATTATCAACTTCCTCTCAGAAACAATTCTTGTTGTCTACTTGTTACCATTTAATTTTACTTACATCTAGTTTAACGATGACAACACCCATTGATAGAATTCTCGATCTAATAGTTTGTAAAACTATATCAAGAGTTTAGTTTTTGCTCAAACTTTGTAGATCGATTGGTCCGGTTCGATTGATGTAACAACTGATGAATGTGAATGTGTAGATCAAGATGAAGACGTTCAAATAAAAGTACTTATAAATCACATAATTAAATCAACGAATTAATAAAGGTATGCAATCAATAATATATGTTTTTCTTATTCATATTATTTGAATATATCCTTGCATCATTGTAAGTTTATTAGATGCCCTCGAAAGATAAAATGAATGATTATATTATTTTTAATGCTTATTTTGTTGCTCATTCTCAATATAGCTATCGATTATAATCAGGAGTTTTGCTTGTGCTTGGTTCTCTTATAGGGTAAATAAGAAGATCCTTATCAATATTTAACTATTGACTATAATCAATAGTTATATATTTATAATGATATCCTTATGAAAAATTAAAGTGAAAAAGTTAGTTACAAATCTAACTGAATCAATGTCATATGGCACGCTGGCCACACAGAAAGATCCATATAGATACATGGTTTCTCATTTCATCTGTAATGATTTCGACCAAGGCTGGAAAACCTTTACCTCAAATTAGAGTTCAAATTTTTTTGTTTCCTGTGAAACTAACCGGGTCTGGAAGACCTTCCCGCTGAATTGAAATTTGAATTCCCTCTTCTCTCGGATATATAATTAGTGTTTTGATGTTTGTTGTAAAGTTCTTGTCGTAATATCTCTACATAAAATTTAAACATTTAAAATATATTATGCTTAATTGAATTAGCAAAAAAGGTGAAATATAACTTTTACAGGTAAAAGGTGGAAAAAAGTATTAACCTCGTGGTAAGTAAGTGGGTATGGCATGAAAGTCTCGGTACATCCACTAAATCAGATAAGCGAAAAAGGAACGCATTGATTTATGTTGTCATACGAATCATAAGAAAATGTTGTTGGAATACAAGGAACTTCGGGAGGCACAACGTTCTCAAAATCTGAAGGTCTCCTATTCCGATAAAATTGTGCTTGAAAACCGTTGGATGTACGACTGTGGAAGGATGATGTAATCGCTCCTGTCATTTTCCATTCTCACAATACCGTCCATATTGAAGATTCTTCCAATATCTTTCAACATCACCATTTAAAGGATAACAACATTGGTTCAATAAATAATGTGAAGATTGAAAAAACTACTTAGTGTGTGACGGTGTGAATTTATTGAAGCTCTAAAGTATGTCATAATAACGGTGGTGAAATGTGATTTCGTCAAACTTACCACAAATTCAAACATGCACTAAGATGTACCATAGCTGTACAGAGAAAAAACAAACTTGTGCTACAAGAATTCCATGTTTGTGGTTTTTTCTCAAATTTCACTACAATAGTTTTATAGTTTTATTTGTTAATAAAATGTATATTGACTTCATTTATAAATGTATCCAGTAGATTATTGACTTTATTTCCATTAATTGCTCTTCAACTCTCTTGCCAAAATTCTCATGCAGAAGCTTCACAGCTGCGGCGATTTCATTATTCAATAGTTTACTTGTCCAAAACCTCCTAACCCCAACAAGTTAGAGTATGGATAGATTACTTGTACAATTTAATTGTTACTTATCCAATAAGTATGGATACATTTCTTTATTTTCTCCCACATTTACCTTTAAAGTCATTTTTTATTTTGTAATTTAACTTTCAAGTCGTTTACATTTCTGTCTTTTAAGTTCAAGTCTTTTACGTTCATGCTATAATATTTCAATTTAATCCTCATTCTGATTCCTGTCATTTAATTCCAAAACAAATCAACCTTAACCAAGTAACTGGGCTCAACTGATTGGTTAATGAGATCTACCAAAGGACGAATCATTCGCGGACGAACTCCGGATTACTACAGGCCCTTTCCCCAAGGAACCAAGGGTTAGCTCCAAAAAAATATAACAAATTAACCTTGAACCCTTCTTTAGCCAATTTCGACCATAAAATCTGAATTTGATTTTATGTGACTTGTTGTAGGTTTGCTTGGTAATGTTACCCACATCTATAAACACATAAAATACACGAAGCAAAAAAAAATACACGGATGTTGTGCAAATATTGTAGAGGAATATTGCATATAAAATAAATAATTCACAAAAATACAACACTGATGATTGTTGAAATTGCCTTCAATTGTGATTTCTGAAAAGTTCACAATCGTGAAACGATTTGTGAAACGTGTCACGATTTCGCAATGCCGAGAGCATGTTTTTCTGAGTGCCCAATCGTGACACGATTTTGGGGAAACGTGACACGATTTTTGACTTGTTTGGCACGTTTGCAGGATAAGGTTGGTTGTACCGTGGGTCGTACGCATCAACCGTGTCACGATTTGGCAAAACGTGACACGTTTTTTATGCTGAAGACTACTATATAAGTGTTCTTTGCAAATTTTTGAAGAGAGAGCTTGAAGAGAGGAAAACTTGGGAAATCAAAGGAGGTAACTTTAGGGTTGAGGGTCTTTGATTAGAGTTCTCTTGGGTTGGGAAACATTGTAAACACCTTAGGTGAGTGAAAATCATTGAGGGTCTTGTTCATTTTGTGAGATTGGAAAAATGGGTAGAAATTAGGTTTGTTCTTTGTGAGCTTGTTGAAGCTAATTTCTTGTAACCCATTTGTATCTCTTTGTAAGAACTCATTGATAGTGGATTGGAGAGATCAATCTCTCCCCCAAAGTAGGTCAAGTTTGACCGAACTAGGTCAACAATCTTTGGTGTGTTTGTTTCCCTTCTCTCTTTATCTTTTGCTTGTGGTTTTGTGATTTTCACTTTGATTCCTAGATTAGATCTAGGTGATGTTATTGTTGTTATTGTTTGTGTTTACTTTGATATTGGTTCCTAGTTTCCTTTGCTCCACACATCTAAGTTTATTTGTGTGAGATTTGAGTCCGAATTCACAACAATGATGATATTAAATAATAATGAGTTTTCTCCATTTTATAATATCGACATTGTCATTTCAGATAAAATAATATCAACATTTTTTTGGTCAAATATTTTATTGGCTAAAAATCCACCTTTAAAGTCAACAAGTGGATGTATGGGGTTCAAACCGATGCATATATTATGAGATGTCCTTGCCAAGGGACAATAATATTGACATTGTATATCAACTATAAATGAATGAATGGACCCTGGCAATTTTTAAAATAAATACATCCCTATCATTTAATAACTAACATATAAAAAATATACTTTGAAGTTTGAACCTTCTGACTGATTTCTGAGAGCCTTGACTTAGAATAAACGCGTTTTGTTCTTTCACACTATATACTTCAATCTTTTTATTAATCCAAATTCCAAACATCAACTTTCAGGGAACAAACATGACTGATTTTGACTATCATTTTGCTGATTCTCCTTTTTCCTTTTTCCCTTCATCAGACAATTTTGATACACAAGCTCAGAGAACTTTTGAATCACATGTTCAAAGATTTTTTGAGAGATATGGCTGTAAGTAGATAACTATTCCTTTTGATTTATTTATTTTTAGTGGAACTATTCATTTTGATGTATGCTATAATAAGCTTTAGATATATTTTTAATTAGGACATGTTTAGATTCACTTGAATTTAACTACTAACATAATCACTCATGACATTATTTACAAGAGCTAATAGAAACATAATTACTTTACTTGTGACATTATATTTTTGGTTTTTTGTAGGCCTCTTGCTATGTTAAGTCTCAAAAAAACTCAAATTTCTCATTGTATGTCGTTTACAATATTGCAATGTTAATTTCTTGATTTGCAGTGATTTTGGCAAAATTACGGTGGCTCACGGTGATTCTAAAAGTGATATTTTGAAGCTTTAATGAAATCACTATAAATCCGCGGTGATTCCAAACATACATTAAGTATTTGTTGGGATGAATTTAGCAAAATAACGCCGTTAACTAGTAAAAAATTACATGTTATCCTTTGAAGTTACAAAGTCAGATTCATACCACTTACATGCAAAATTATACCAAATTTTGTCTTGTGTTATTAATTCCTCCTACCAAACAAATGTTCAAGGTTTGGATTGAAAAAAACTTAACTTATTGCAGTAATATGTTCTATTTCAATTTTTTGCAGTATATGGAATTGTGGCAATATTTGGAATTGTGGCAATAGGTTTTGTTATGGCAATAGTATGTGCAATTATTGATTGTTTGAAGAAAGTAGGAACAGCAATGTTTTCTTACACTCAGATTCCAACCTTAGAGAAAGATAATCAAATATCTTCAAATTCATTTTCTTCAACCAACAACATTGAAGTTGTGATACCAACAGATTCAAAAAATGAATTTGCAACCATGGAAAGAATCTTGAGCAACATCAATAGAGAGAAACCGGTAAGATTCACACCTGAGAAACTTGACGAAATTACAAAAAAGTACTCAACCATATTAGGCTCTGGTGCTTTTGGTATTGTCTTCAAAGGAGAATTATCAAATGGAGAAAATGTTGCAGTAAAAGTTCTCAACCGTTTGGATATGGGAATGGAAGAGCAATTCAAAGCAGAAGTTATCACAATTGGAAGAACGTATCATATTAATTTAGTTAAACTTTATGGATTCTGCTTTCACCGTGATAAACGAGCACTTGTTTATGAGTATGTGGAAAATGGTTCTCTAGACAGGTATTTATTTGGCAGCAAGAACCGCGATGACTTTGATTTTCAAAAGCTTCATAAGATTGCGATTGGAACAGCTAAAGGTATCGCTTATTTACATGAGGATTGTCAACATAGAATAATTCATTATGATATCAAACCAGAAAATGTTCTTCTTGACATGAAGTTAGAACCTAAGATAGCTGATTTTGGATTAGCAAAGCTTAGAAGTAGAGAGAGTAACATTGAAATGAATACTCACTTTAGAGGAACGAGAGGATATGCCGCACCAGAAATGTGGAAGCCTTATCCAGTGACATATAAGTGCGATGTTTATAGTTTTGGTATTCTTCTATTTGAAATTGTTGGGAGAAGAAGGCATTTTGATTCTAGCTATAGTGAATCGCAACAATGGTTTCCAAGATGGACATGGGAAATGTTTGAGATGAATGAATTGGTTGTTATGCTTGCACTTTGTGAAATTGAAGAGAAAGATAGTGAGATAGCAGAGAGAATGTTGAAGGTTGCTCTATGGTGTGTTCAATATTCACCAAATGATAGACCTCTAATGAGTACTGTTGTGAAGATGTTAGAGGGTGAAATTGAAATTTCTTCACCTCCATTTCCCTTCCATAATCTGGCTCCTGCTAAAGAAAATTTGACTCAAGAGGGAAGTACTGCAGATTCTGATACGACTACATCATCATGGCGTACAGAATCTTCAAGAGAATCTGGTACTAAAACCAAACACAATGCATTTGAGATTGAAACAGCTGCTTAGATTTTGTTTAGAGTCCCATGTGATATGACTATAGGCATGAGTCAGCTTATGAATTGATTTTGTAAGATTGAACCCAAATCCAAAGAAATGTATCATTGTTGTACTGAGAAAACAATATTGTGCTATGAAACTCCCTCTCATATTGGTTTTCTATCAACAAAGTTATTGCATGTTAAGTTATTGTTGCAAATTTCTATAGAATAGTTTATTATCAAAGGCCAAATAGATAAACTCAAACTAAGATTTAGAGCCTACTTTCCAACCAAACAAAGTTTTTTTACACAAGGTCAAAGAGAAAAGATGCAAAGCCTCTATATTGAGATTCCACTGTTTTTATATCTGTCATGTTTAGGCCCCCAAAATTTGTATACTACTAGTACTACATAGATATGGTCAAATGTAGTATCAATTTTACAACCACAGACATCTCGAGTTCAGCTTTGCTCAATTTACTTTGCTCTCCATTTTTGTCCATTTATGAGAGAGATAAACACGAGAAAGATTAGTGATTTAGCAGATCACACTAGTGAATCCTTATGAGACATTATTTGGTAAAGAACATTATCAACAAAATTATAATAATCGGACATTAAAATAAAATAGATTCGGTAGAGATAAACTAGTTGTAGAATGGAAATTATTTTACAACTCAATTACAACATAGAAACCTTCCTATCAAATAGCATATGCATTCCATCACTCTGTGCTAGATGCCAATTCAATCTCATACTTCCTCATAATAGGAGTAGCACATACAATACTGGAATCACTTATCATAGAAGAAACACTAGTTGTGTAAGTATTTGACTCTTGTTCTGAATGAGTAGTAAACTTAGTCCCATCAATCAAATGCTGAAATGGGTTAAAAGTCTTTGGAATTTCTAATGAACCTTCCAACATTTTCACAACATCACTCATCATAGGCCTCATTCTTGCCTATATTGAACACACCATAAAGCTACCTTAACCATTCTTTCAGCAATCTCTCTATTTTTCTCTTCTATTCCACAAATTATCATTGCCTCCTCCAATAGTCCAGCATTAAAAAATTTCCAAACCCAAATTGGAAACCACTCTTGGCTTTCACTATTTTTAATGTCAAGGTTTCTTCTCCTACCAACAATTTCAAATAACAGCATACCAAAACTATAAACATCGCATTTGTGAGTTATAGGAAATGGCATCCAAAGCTCAGGTGCAGCGTAACCAGGCGTCCCCCTTCCCCCGGTCATCGTTATGTGAGTATTTTCCCGGTTACAAAGTTTTGCCAAACCAAAATCAGCAACTTTAGGATTGAAATTCCCATCCAAGAGAATATTTCCTGGTTTTATATCGTAGTGGACTATTCTATGTTCACACAATTCATGCAAGTAAGCAATGCCTCTGGCTGTACCAATTGCAATCTCATGAAGCTTTTCATAACCTAAGGCATTTTTTTCATGGAACAAATACCTATCAAGTGATCCATTCCCCATGTATTCATAAACAAGTGCTATCAAGTTTTTCTCAAAGCAAAATCCATATAGCTTAACAAGATTGAAGTGATGAGTTCTACCAATTGTTCCAACTTCTGCCATAAATTGTTCTTCAATTTTCTTATCGGAACTTCCACGTAGAACCTTCACAGCTACCATTGTTCCATTATTAAGAATTCCTTTATAAACAGTACCAAATCCACCTGACCCTAACAAGTTGGAGTAGTTGTCTGTTGCAATCCTTAGTTGTTGACCAGTGAATCTTATTGGCTTTTCCAAGTTGTTCAGAAAATCATTTATAGTGACTGCTAGGATTTGTGAATCTGGACTAATGGATCCATCACTTACCGGAAATCTTTTTAAACATGCACAAACCAAAACAACTACCATAATAACAATTGTTACTGCGAAATAGACAGTGTTAAATTAGTAAGGAAAAAAAATCACTAAACCGATGAAAAAGCAAAAATAGAACAAAATATTATGAACATTAAACAATAAGATCACAACAGGTTAATTAGAGAATCCTACCTATGACTAGAAGAAGATCAACTCCAGCAAGACCATCACTTGACATTAGACAGGCAATTGTTTGTGAGAAGCAAAGTGAAGAGGTAGTCAAACTTATATGCAAATTAATTCCACTGTCTATCAAGAAAAATAGTAGAATATAAACTAATCACCAATTTAGCATATACCATATAGTAGGACTATTTAGTCTATAAAATTAACTAAATTTTAATGTTATCTTTAAATTGAAAATTTTATATCATATTAATCTTGAAATAATTGCAGGTCAAATTGATTGATCCAGAAGGACTTTTGTGATTAAATTCTTTTAATTTTTTTTTAAGGAAAAATTTATTAAGTTTTAGAATTTAGTTTAAATTTGATATGTCACTCTCCAACTTTTTTTAACGCAAGCAAAATCAAGGTTTTTTTATGCAAAATAAAAACAAGGAAATATATTTGAGCGGGCAAAAATTTGACCCAATAAACTACACAAAAGTGTAGGTCAACTCATAGAGACAGACATTGGAACACAAGTCGACCCAACCCTAATAGGTGATAAACAGACAACGCTAGCAGGTGATAAACAAAAAGTTCAGAATACGAGCACGGAGCACCCACCATGAACACAACCTACCGAACCTCGTCTACGAACGTGGAATCAAATTGGAAAAAAAAATGGTGTGTGAACGTTCATGAGCACCAAACTAGAGGTATTTAAAACTAGTGAATAAATCAGACGGCTACCACGTCCATGCAGTGGCGGAGACACATTGTAGTGACGGGGGTTCGGCCGAACCCCACTAAACTTTAAAAAAAAATGCACATATAACTATATATTTTGGATTTTGGACGGTTTGATTTCTTTGGTTTGCACCATTAGTCCAAAGAGACCCAAACCAATTTCAATTCACCCATTTTTAGATTGTCTTGTGACTTATATTTAGATAAATGGGTTTGACAATATTGAGAGATTATTCAACGATTTTAAAACATGAAACCACGTATAGGATAATTGTAGAGTATGTATGTAACTTTTTTAGTACAAAGTAAATTGAGTACAATATAATTTTTTGAATATATATTACTGATTAAAGTTCAAAAGTTTGAACATCCTAACTCAGGACCTTGGCAACACCGCTTGACCCACAAATCAATAACACTTTGCATAAAAAGCAGCAAGCAATAGCGACCATTTCGAACCAAAACGTCCTTCGCTAATCTGGATCCAACACAAACCACCACAACTCTTGCCAATGGTCACGAATCATTGAGAACGACGATGGAGTAAGGTTAATAATGTTGGAGCGTTGGCGGCCGCCAGAAGGAAAATGAGCCAAAAACGACCCCGACGGGGTGAAATGGTGGTGCAGACGAAGGATCTAATTGAAGGAAAATTGCAATAATAAAACATAATAAAGCGGATAATTTAAAATTTTCCTTCCATCGATCATTGCGAATGGACATGAATCGGTGATTAGATATCACCTCTTGTAATGTAGAACCGTTGTAGCATAATAGTTTCTGATCATAAGCAAAGAAAACCATTGTAGCCTCTACTCGTCCACATGAATAGTTCTTATCCATTAACCAACTTTATAGTTATCATGTTACAGATATCATTTAAATGGCAATAAAACACTTGAGTCCATATCTAGGGATCATAGTGGTTTCAAGTTTAAAAGTGGTATACATCATTATCACTATGAAAATATCTCATGGCACCTTCATAACATATTATGTAGTATTCTCATAAATTTAACATAAAAATATTGGTCTCTAGGGCTTATACCAACAATCACCACCACCCTTTAAGGCTATGTCGCAAAGACGATGTTTGGACGGAGAAAGGATCAAGCGCGAGGTAGTAGGTTCTAGAGAGAGGTCAAAAGGATGGACTTTAGAGAAAGATATAATAAGGTTATTCAACATGATGTTCCAAATACAACGAGAACTACGTGTAAAAACATTACGAGTAGCGTAATTTGTAAATATTTATGCAAGAATATGAGCACCGTCATTTGCATGTCACTTAGTAAACACAACTTTGGAATTGTTTTTAAAAAGAAAAAAAAAATCATACTTTTTCTCCCATTAAAACTTACTCATTGAAATATATAAAAATAATAAATAGGTTTTAAAATATAAGAAATCTGTCATTTCAACCCTTAAAAGCATGTGAAAAAAATTTCTCGTATGTGGCAAACATCTTAATAGTAAAGACTACAGACGCAAAATATATATATAATTTAGTTTATTTTAAATTTTTATATACTTTTATAATTATCTTCAAAAAAAAATATACTTTTATAATTAAATTAGACGAAGTGATACGTTAGAGACTAAATTAAGAATAAACTTCCTTCAAAAAAAAAAATTAAGAATAAACTAGTGATTAGTCAAAAAGAAAAGACTAAACTATTGATTAACCGAACATCCTTAATTTCAAACAAAAGACCTGCGTAGCTGTTCCATCATTTACAAGTCTTTTCGTGTACTATAAATAAATAAAGCTTTAATATGATTCTGTATACTACATTGAATGAGATTGGTAGCTTAATTCCAAGCCGGTCATGAACATACATATGAACAAAATCTATAGCGACAAATACATTAGGATTAGAAGTATCACTAGCATTTTCCAGGTAACTTCCTCCTAGAATGTCTGGGGACACATAGTGTGAAGTTGTGATAGTTAAAAGACTTTTATTTTATTTTTACAAGAGATAGTTAGAAGGCTTTTGAAGTCTATAAAATCTTGTCATAACGACAGAAAAATAGTCAAATTATTAATAGAATTAATTTGACATTCTTGCAGAGTGGAATATGCAGTCACCAAATCTAATTGATGTATTCGTCAAACAAAGTTATCTAATTGATGTAGTCTATTAAAGAAATTAAAATTTGTAAATGTAAAACATTAGGGTGTATTTAATATGGACTTAAAAAAAAGGCTTCAAATGTAGATTAATGAATAAAACTCTTAAAGAATACTAGACATTTTATCCATGAAATGAATCTCGTAAAGAATACTACAAGTTTTGTTGTTGGTTAAAAAGTAAGTTCAATACACACCTATAATTGGCTACTTCAATATCAATATATGCAAACAGAACTCTTAACGCATCCCCTAAGGAAACCACTTGTGTGACATTGTGGTGGGAATGTCACATGACATTGTTCAACCACAATGTGACACAGATTTTTTGGTTTCTTCTCTCTTTCACCATGTGTGACATTGTGGTTGGGCAATGTCATGTAACATTCCCACCACAATGTCACACAAGTGGTTCCCATAATGGGAATCTTTTTTTTTTTTTTTGCAGTGCCATAATGGGAATCTAAGTAGCGATATAAAATATTTCGACTTCACATGGCTACACAAGTAAATTTACAGCAATGTCATAAACCACACAACAGCATTACACAATATAACCAATAATAATGAACCATGCAGATGTTAACATACTCCATATTATCTATCACATTATTTATTTAAGGGAAATATATACAAACTGCAGCGTCCTCTACCTTGTACACCTGTTTGTAATGGGGCAAATCAGTACACCCAATTATGACCATGTCAGCTGATTCATGTTCAAAAGCACAAAACAGAAGTAGAAACTTCCATACATACAAATACCATAGACCTAATACATTACTATGTATAAACATGCATTTTTTTTTCCTGTCCTTTGTCACGGTTCAAATTACATAATTAGAAAAAGACAATACATGGGAAAAACTATCCTAATATACTTCCTAATTGTTATCAGACACTATTAATCTATTCAGGAAGAACAATTCATTGTGCATACAGAAGGGCAAAGTTTCACACAACCTCAAAAAACATCAAACATAGTATTGTGTCACTCGGTTGAAAAGTTCTTCTTGAACCAGAACCAATCACAGTACCATAAAATGCATTGTCGAAAGGACTTAATACACAAACGTTCTGACCAGAGCAATGCTTGTCAAGATTGTCAGTGACCAACAAATGCCTTTGCCGCCAAATCTGCTCAAAATGATTTTACAACATGAGCATTCCCTTCACTGCAGCATACAATTTATTCACTGGACTAGATGACAGAATTTGCCAATGAAAGTTCATGCAGGTCACTTAACATCCATTCCTCCCCAGTTTGACCACCCAGAACAATAGCTCTTGTCCCTCCAACAACACATGTACTATGTCCCCAAGCAAATCTTGGAGGACGCCCGGGTACGTTTAGGATTCTCCATGTAGGCTTCTCATCGGTAGGATCAAGTATGTAAAGCTGGGAGGCAGAATGAAGGCCTGCTACAGACCCACCAAAAATCAATATTCTACCACCTGGAAGGCTAACAGCCACGTGATCAAGTCTAGGAGGAGGAGCTATGCCTTCAGGATTGCCAGCACCAGGCATTCCACTCCCTGTTACACATCTCCAGCATGGTTCGTCCTCACTTAAATCCATCGTGAACACATCACTTGACCGGAAACGCAAGGGCCCACTCTTGGCTAGACCCCCAAACATCAGAATTTTCCTACCACCATAAACAGATAATGTGTGGCCCAAACGGGAAGGTGGTGTCCATGTCACTGGTATCTCCCTCCAGACAGGATTTTCCATTGACATATCAAGGAGGAAAGTATCACTCAAAAGTACTCCAGAATCAGCACAGCCGCCGGAAACTATCAACTTAGTACCATCAAGAGTACAGGAGCTATGCCATGATCTTGGAAGCGGAGGTGCCAATCCAGAAATTTCACGCCAAGTTGGAGGGGTTGCATCCAAGTCCAGAACAAACACATCATTTAGCAAGCCCTGTGTTCCACAGCCTCCAAATACAACCAAACGAGAACCATTAACACAAGAAAGTGTGTGGCCCCACCGACCAGGAGGAGGTGAGCTAACCTGTACATGTTGCCATTCAGGATTATTAGAATTGAGATCCAATACAAAAGTGTCATTCATGGGTTGCATATTAACCCCTTCACCACCAAATAGGACAACTCTATTTCCAACTGCACAAGCACTAAAATTACAGCGTGAGGGTTCAACCCCACCTCCAACAGTCAGTTTCCTCCATGCTGCTGCTTCAAGAGTGGTCAGTTCCCTTGCTAATCGACCCCATCCAAGCCTCTTTGCACCAGGAACAGTCTCCAAAACACGAGTAGTTTCACTACCCCATGCATTTTGGCATACCATTCTCCAAAGGTCTTCATTTCTTGTTACTTCATACAATCGCGTACAAACAGAACTAACGGATGCAATGTCTCTAGGAGTTAAGCGAGCAAGTATCTTGAGAGACAATACCTCATCACTCAATTGAAATATCCCACAAATTCCACGAGTCACATTCCGATCCCCCAATGGAGGAGGTTGCAATGAGGAAAGCACAGAATGAAACCGACCAGACGATTTAACAGATTCCTTAATTGTAGAACCGGGAAGAGGACCAAGATCAATGTTTGCCTCTGTGAATAACTGAATTCCAATGACATGTGTTATTTCATCATCTTCTCCATATATAGGTGTCAACCGCAGTCTGTTCATAAGTGGAGATCCATCTTTCCTGAAGTTCAGCAATTCACCTTGAAATTCAACACCTTCGTCAATACATTTTCTAATTTCTGAAATTACTGATGAGTCCACCAATGGATGCCTTCTCTTAGCGAATGGACCTCGACACTGCAAGAAACGGCTGCAAAATAATTTTAAATGATTAGAATAAACCCACGTTGGATTAAGCACCAAACAAGAGAGACTCAATCAAGCATGGAAATGTTACAAAGGCACAACATGTAATGTTCATAGAGTGCTCGATTGCCTTCTTTTCTTTCCATTATTACTTGATGCGTGCACAGATTATTCATTCTACTGCCTACATTACTTCAAAATCATAACATAGACACAGGCTTCTGTCTACACAAACTTCCAATCAAGCGTGATTAGAATAATTGCACATTGGATTAAGCACCAAACAATAGAGACTCAATCAAGCGTGGTATGTTACAAAGGGACAACAGTATTGCTTATTTTATCAAATAGAGTATTCTTTTGCCTTCTTTTCTTTCCATTATTTCCTTGATGCAGGGCAGAGGTTATTCATTTTACTGACTGAAGATCATCATTTCAAATTATAACATATACACAAACTGCTAAACCACCTCAGTCCCAATGAGCTACAAGGTAAGATTTAATAAAGTAAATTTTGTTTTAACACCACAACTACCCCTCAGCATTTGGCCCTTCTTTGCATCTCTTTATGTGCACAAAAACAAAAAATATTTGTAGAAGGAAGATGAGGGAGAAATGAATCTACAGATGAATTGCGGTGAAGAAACTATGTGTGCTTCTTAGCTTTGAAACTTGGGTCAGTTTTGAATCAATCTTTAGCATAATACAAGTAAACCCAACCCCGCCATTTTTATTAAGAAGAAGAAAAGAAATAAAGTCGATCATTCTTAATGACTCTTAAAGAACCTATTCACATTTCACACAACCAAACACAAATTATCACTAAATATCTCTGCTTACTTATCAACAACATTCTAGTATGATACAACCTAAGATCACATTCTTCAAGGAATTCATATAATCATAACATTATACAATAATGATACTGCTAGGTTATTTTGCATAAGCACAAGTGAGCAAGAGTCATTGCATCAATGCAGGGTGTCGTTTAAATCAGCGAAATTCCCACATTGAAGTGAAGAGGGATAGGTAAATAAACATCTCATGAATAACATTCATTAAGCTTAGTCAATCATGAAAGAAAACAACCTCTATATTATTGTGTGTGTGTGTTACTTTTTTATTTGATTATTGATTTAAATTTGACTGTTAAATATTTTGTGAAGCAGTATAGTTTTAATGAGACTCATTATGTTATTTTATTATTGGTTTACTACTGCTATTATTTTATTGTAAAAGACTAAGGGATGAAAGGCCATATTTTTCGATTGTGCTTTTTTTGCAGTGGGCCTTCGGGACTTAAATGTTGTCTCTGACAGGTGCAGCAGCTTCAAAAAGCAGCAAAACATGAGTGGTGGCCGAAAACCTAGATACCTGTGTCCGAAAAATGTAGATCAGACCAGAATCTTTCTTTTATCCCCCTCCCCTCCATCCCTGGCGTGGTTTGATGCGCCATGAAGCCCCTAGTAACGCCTGCACCCTCTATGTGTGACACACCGGGCCTCACAGTGGCGGCCAGCCACTGTTCCATGCCGCACCAGTGCAATCACGGTGCAAAATGCCGCCATTGACTACCTAGGTTAAATAAAAGGAAAGACTGAAGAAAAAAAGGGAAAAGAAGATAAAAGACAAAGAACAAGCTAAAAGCAAATTGTTGTGGTGTGGTCCAAGCTCAACGCAACAGCATTCACGGTAATTATCATGGATATAGGTGATTTTCAGTTGTTGTTCAAAGGAATTAACAAGCTAACCGAAACCCAAGGGAGTGACAGTAGAAACTATTGCAACAGTGTAAAGCAGTTATCCAACAGTTCAAATAAATCTTTATCTTCTCAACAATGGATCCTGGAGGAATGATTTTTGTTTACAAAAACCATTCAACCTGAAGAATTTTTTCTAGTAGATAGGCAGCCTTGAGGACAAGGTTGTTTTGAGGAGGGGTGTATTGGTAGGATATTGGATAAGGACAAGTTTGTTAGGGTATGAGATAAGGAGTTAGTTAGGGAAGTTATTAGTTAATTAGGATTACCTTGTCTTATTAATAGGGAGGTTATGGAAGTAGAGAGGGTATCATTGAATATTGTAAACTTCTGTAAATAGTCATAACTCTATTGTTGGGGGCTCTGTTGTTAATAGCGGCCGCTCCCGCCGCGCGGAGCGGCAAAAAACAGCCTACCGCGTCAGAGCGCTACCGAGTCGCGCGTTAGGAAAAAGTGGGTCAATAGCGGGTTTCGCGGCCGCTATCCGGTGGAGCGGGGCGGACCGATAGTGGGTCAAAGCGCCGCTTTTTCGGGTCGAAGCACAAAACAAGGAAAAGAGAGCAAAACGACTGTTTTCAACCCATTTCAGCCATGTGACCCGTTTTTGACCCATGCGACCCGGTTCGTGCCTTTCATACCGGGAATAATAAAAGCTCATTATTGGTTATAAAAATTAAAATAAATGCTTATTTATGATTTCATTAACCCATATTGCTTGCTGAAAAGTCACACAATGAATGTGCCAGCTAATTGCTTGCTATTCTTAATATTATTTTAATGTTTTTTTTGGTTACAATGTTTTTAATGCTTTCTTTACCAAGAATTTTATTTTTAACGGTAATTTCCTAACTATACTCTCTTTTTTAAATGATTTGATTGTCTTTCGCCTTAATATTTTTTTTTAAGGAAGCCTTAATGATTCTTATGTTTGATATTCTTTCAAAAAAAAAATCGTATATTTAATATATTACTTCATATATATTTTGATAGTTATTTTTCTGACAAATTACTTTAATAGTTAATACTATTGGTTATTAATTATTTTTCTTAATTTTAATATTATTTTATTTCAAATTATGAATACTTCATAAATTTTGAGTAATATTTAAGGTATTTTAATATATTTTTTGTATAGTATGGTATTTTAATATTAAATATATTAGTGTCCGCGTCATGAAATAGCGCCCGCATACCACGCCGCGTCAATTTTTGGGGTGGCCGCGCCACGCCGCTTTGACAACAGAGGTTGGGGGGGGGGGGGGGGGGTGGGGGGGGAGTTTTTTC
>Ga0228710_1001643_pt1 | contig 34034 bp, 17 predicted proteins | sample MedpolnodulmetaG_FD_177995 | JGI IMG/M metagenome (GOLD analysis project Ga0228710, IMG submission 177995) | Root nodule microbial communities from Medicago polymorpha collected in Santa Monica, California, United States - pink nodules | ecosystem: Host-associated > Plants > Roots > Nodule... | reverse complement strand
CAATTTTCATCCCTTTAGAAGTATGAGATTCAAGATATAGTTACCTCAAAGCAGAAGAGAGGGATAACAAAAAGCAACGAAAGGCAAGCAGGCGACAAAGATTCACTACAATAGGAGGCTAGGTTTAGGTTACTGTAATAAGCAATTTTTAGGTTTAGGTTTAAACTTAAATAGTTAGGTAAATTAATCAATTAATTAATATATATAAATTATTTATTCTATTATATAAATATATATATATGCAGGTTGCGGGGCTGGGTAGCATAGTGCCCATACCCGTGCCCGTACCCTTTTAAGTTTACGGGTAATTACCCGGACCCATGCCCATACCCATAAAAGCGGGGTTTTACCCTACCCATTGCAGATATTTTTTGCGGGTACCAATCGGGCCTAGGTCCAATTGTCATCCCTATCCTTAACGGCGTTATCATATTTTCTTGATACATGTAAAAAAACATCAATAGTATTTATATAAGAGGGTTAATAGTTATTTAGTAGATTCTCTAAAAAAAAAGGTTATATACTCCCCTGTCTCACAATATTACTTCTTTAAGATTTGTGCACGATTATTAAAGAAATGATAATTGTGTTGATTTTAATAGTATAATTAGTAGCATTTACTAAAATATCCTTATTAATTGTAGTTAGTGGAATAGTTAAGTTGGATGAAATTCAATAGTGGAAAAAAATAATAAACGCTGCATTGATATCATAAAGTATTATTTTGAGAAAAAGAAAAAATGCTAAAGATTCAATAATTATGAGACGGAGGGTGTAATAGATAGTCACAATAGTCTTTCAATGCATCAAAATTTTAAAATAACCTTTTTTTTTTTTTTGAAGAAGCTAAACTAGCACACCTAAATTGCACCGGAGGGAATCGAACCTAAGATCTCGAAGAAAATTTTAAAATAATCTTTAATTATACACTTTGTTAGTCAAAATAATCTTTTGATGCTAACATTAATTTTTTCATATAAGGACTAATATAATAGTAAATATTTATAGAGATTGATATGACAATAAATAAATATATTGAGAGACTAATAATGCAATATTAACAAAACATTTTAACGTAAAAATCTATTTTCACTAGCATAATGTATAATTATCAACTATTTTAAAATTTTGTTAGATTAAAGAATTACCGACTACTCCTTAATAATTATATTATCATTACCCCTCGTAGAAAATAGATGGATGAAGGGAGTATGAAAGGAAGAAAAACAAATAAAAAATAAAGGTGAGAACAAGTTTGGGTAGAAGTAGAATGGAATGGCTACACTTAGACTCAAGAGAGTGGATAGTTGGGGTAGTACTAGTAGTAGTAGTGGTGAGATGAAATGAGTCACGTGATGTGCATAGTTTAGTAGTTTAGGTGGAGAGGGCGTTACATGTCGCTCTCTTAGCCAGGCCAGTAACTCTCGACACTGTGCTGTAAGTCGGCTAATGCGGCGCACCTCTGTCTGTCTCTTCCCTTCCTTGCATTGTACCAGGTTTCTGTCTCACAAACCACTCACAACAACATCAATAATCATCCTCTCTTGTCTTTTTCTTCTGCACCTTTCTTTCTTATTTTTCGCATCTTTTCTCTTTTTCACCATTTTCTTTTACACTACTCTTTCCATCCACAATTATTTTTACCATAATATCCAACTCAACCAAATCAATTTTTAGCAGCCAGCCAGTAACAGAACAGAACAGTCACAACAAACTCTGTCCCATCCCATCCCATCCCAATGACTTAACATATTAATACCCATACCACACAATCCTCAACAAACACAAAACCCACATTCTCTTATTCTTCTTTTCTTTTCTACTCCCAAAAAACCAACCAAACATTCATATTCATTCATTCCAATTCCCATGGCTCTATTTTCAACTTCAACAACACAAACATTATTAATCTTCTTCTTCTTGTTCTCTCTTTCACTCTCTCAAGACCAACCTCTTCTTGACCAAACAGAACAAACTGCACTCTACAATGTTCTCAACTCCATCAACCCAACCATACCATGGCAAACACTCTTCCCCGATGATCTCTGTCTCTCCGCCCCACACGGCGTTGTTTGTGACTATGATCAAAACCAACCACAAAAAGCACACATTGTTGAACTCAACTTCGGTTACGTTTCCGATGAAACACCAACCCCACCTTGTTCCTCTAACGCCACTCTCAACCCACTTCTCTTCACCTCTTTCACTTACCTCCGAAAACTCTTCTTCTACAAATGCTTCAACAACACCCAAAACATCATTAATCTCTCTCTTCCCTCTTTCCCTTCATCTCTTGAAGAACTTCTTTTCATCGACAACCCTTCTGTTGTTTCGCCTCTCCAACCTTTTCTCACAAATCTTACCTCTCTCAGAAGGCTTGTTTTGATCGGAAACGGGTTCCACGGCGAACTTCCGTCGCAGATTGGCGATTTTCTTGACATGGAAGAGCTTACTCTTTCTAAAAACAGTCTCTCCGGTGAGGTTCCGGTAAGTTTGGGAATGATGAAGAAGCTGAAGATTCTCGATCTTAGTCAGAATGAGTTTAAAGGGTGTGTTCCAGAACAGGTTGGGAATTTAACTTCTCTTTTGAAGCTTGATTTAAGCTACAATGGGTTTAGTTGTAAAATCCCAGAGAGTTTTAGTAACTTGAAAAAAATGGAATTTTTGGATTTAAGTTTCAACCTTTTTGGTAATTTTGGTGTCCCTTTGTTCTTAGGAGAAATTCTCAGATTGAAAGAAATTTATTTAAGTGGGAATTTACTTTCTGGTAAAATTCCAGAAATATGGGAAAATCTTGGCGGTGTTGAAAAAATTGGTTTTTCTAAAATGGGGTTGGTTGGTAAAATTCCAGTTTCAATGGGGGTTTATTTGAAGAATTTATCTTATCTTGGGCTTGATAACAATAAGCTTGATGGGTCTGTTCCCAAAGAATTTGGGCTTTTGGAATTTGCTAATGAGATCAATTTGGAGAACAACAATTTGAGTGGTAGAATCACTTTCTCAACAAGAGTGGGACAGAAGTTAAAATTGGCAGGAAATATAGGGCTCTGTTTGGGAAACAATATTAGTAGCTGTTCTGAAAATGGAGGTAGTTTGGGTCAACTTAATCCCTGCAAAATAACAGATAATGTTTCTGATAGTGAAGTCCTTTTCAATGGGGCTTCTTTGATGCTTTTTGATCCTATTAAGCTGGTTTTGGTCATGTTGTTTGTTTTCATGGGATTTTGAGTTGGGAAGGGTGAAGATATGTTTTGTCTTTTTTTACCAGAAAAGAAATACTCCTATCTGTTTACTCTTACTAGGAAAAGGGTTTTGAAATTCAACAAATGTAAATGGAAATGATAGTGATGGTAGTGTAGTAGAGAAGAAATGTTATTTAGAGTATGTATGCTGAAAACGAAATTTCATTAATTACTTTTTCTTTTTACTAAGAAATGTTTAATTTGTTGGTCACTTTTATTTCTTGCTGACTTTAATTTTACATAGTTAAATTGTGGCAGTGTAATTTTATACAACTATAGAGTAGTATATATACTATACGCTTTATTTTATTTTATTTTTGCAAACTTGAGTTTATGCTCAAAGTAAGGTCAAGTCTAAAAATTGTATGGATGGGATGAGATCATATGCTAAATTTGATTTCCTCTGCAAATTTTACCTAACATTACTAATTTGTTTTTAGAATTGAAAGGTAATGAGACAGTGTAGGGTGAGGAAAAGAGATGGAGGGAGAATCCGTTATAAGCTAGAAGGGTAATACTGGTACTAGTGAAGACTGAAGAGTAGTAACTAATTCTGAAAATGTAGCAGCAAAGTTCTTTTTTATAATTGGTAGTAGTGACTAGTGACACTGACAAGAGTAATATCGAATTCGTAGCAGGATTGCATTGTGATAGATGGCTATGCCTGGGACAGTTCAACAGTATAGGCTGCTAATACAGCACACAATAGTATAGTTTGTTTCCTCCTTAAAAAAAAAAGTTTTGTTTGTTTAAATATAAAAGTGTAAAATATCTAATAGTATATGTTTCTACAATTTTCATCGAAATCAAATTAATTTTAATTAAAATTTTATAAAAATTATTGTCGTAATGTGCCCGTCTAAATGCTAGTACCAATAGTTCAAATTTAATCAAAAACCAAATAAATGAATTTTTAAGAGAAACTTGCATTCAATTTGTCTAAACATTGCACTTAAGCATCATGGGTATGTAGCTCAAATGGTAGAGCACTTGCTTTGCATGCAAGAGGTACAGGGTTCGATACCCTACATTTCCATTTTTGAATTTTTTAAAACGAGATCAAATATTTGACTTTTTTTATGTAAAAAATATGATTGTTTTATTAAAAGTATATAAGGTTTTTATTTTGTCCTTTGAAAAAAAAAGGTTATAGTTTTTATTTTGTGATGAAAATATTCGAGGTTCCCTTCAAATATTTAATGTTTTTTTTTGAAGGAAAATATTCAATGTTATTTGTCATGAAATCTATATTTTAAATTATTTTATAAATCCAAATAAATATATTAACAGTGAGATTGGATCCTTTGGATTAGTCAGTCCTTAAGTTGGATGGCAAGTTTTTAAAAAAATAAATTAAATTCAAGGTTACATATATTTTTCATCAACTCCAACTATTTTGGTAGTGATAAAATACAAATTTTAGATTTAGATGTTTTGAGTTTGAATCCAACCGGTACTTTAAGAGACAGGTAAATAGAAATCTTTCGGTTGGTATTATTAATATTATTTTTTTATCTTAAAGGCTTTCTCTACCTAAGATTATGACACATTCTCTTCGGCCAAATATTTTTCAAAAAATAATCGCTTTTATAAAATAATCTAACTTCGTTTGTTGTCCCCATAAAAGCACATTTTTTAGTCCTATCTTATAAGCAGGGGGAGGGGGGAGAGCTTGCAAAACTGAGAGAAGGTTTGTTTAGTCAAACAAAATGGTGGTTTGGGGGGTTCGGCGGATTACAGAGTTTAATTTAGAGTAGTTAGAGAAGTGGTGTTGGAGGTTGTATTCGAAGAGGTGGGAGGTGGGCATCAACATGGTGGAAGGACTTATTTGATATTAAGGAGGGGAATGAGAGGGCAAGGCGAGTTGGTTTAAGGAGAAGGTGGGTCGAATAGTTGGTGATGGTAAAAGCACGTCTTTTTGGTGTCAACACTAGGAATTGGAATGAAGAAATAATTTGTCATGTTATGTGTGAGGTGTGTGAATAAAATTTTAAAAATACAACTTCTTAACCTATGATAAATAACTCGGCGGTTTGCTAAAAAAGATTTATATCCAGTTAAGAGTGCTGGTAGGATATGTGTGAATGTATTAATAAATCGAGATGATTGAAAAATGGAAGGTGATTGAAATAGATTATAGGTCACAATTTATTCCTTCTAAAGTAAAGCATTTTATGTGGCGTCTTGAGAGAGATTGTTTGTTTAATAGACGAAGGTTGATGAGTAAAGGTATCTATTGTCAATCAAATTGTGTAGTGTGTTAGACATATACTAAATATAACTAGCATATTTTGATTTGTTGTCATGATAGTATTGCTTGTTGGGAGAAAATTAACTTATGGAACAAAATAGAACCATTAATGAAAAATGCAGAAGGTTTTGTCCATGTATACAATCAGATATTGCACAATCTAGAGAAATCCCATATAATTAACTTTTCTATGAAAGGTTGTAGTATTTGAAAGAAGAGAAATTTGAAGTTATGGCAGAATAAGGATTGATCAGTAGAGCAAGTTGTAGGTAGAGCATGCAGATTGCTCCATTCTTCACAGTATTCACGTCGAAGCAATAATTAGAGACGACATCATCAAAGGAACATTGAGTTGTCGTGATTAGGACAGTTTTGTATTGTCGTATGTATATATAACTTTGTCTTGAGAATCAATATTGCTCGTCATTTTCATATAGAAAATAAATTAAAAATTGTTTCATATTATATTATATTTCATAACACGTTGCAATTGACACTATCGGTATATTTTTGTTTTGCTACAATTAGTGCTAATTGAATGATATAGGACCTCAACATGAATTTATAAATAAGTGTCATCTTCATCTTACAAACTGATTTTGTAGGGTTAAGTTATACTCAACCTAAATGTTAATATGTTATTTATGTTATTAGAGTTTTAGATCTTTTTGACACCTTGTTGATTATCTGTTGAACTTCTTGAATCACACTTCAAATGTCTAGTCATAGACGTGAGGGAGTGTAAAGTTTGCAAGGTTGAATTATATGCAATTTTAATGATGAATGAAATTTACAAGAGATAAATAAACGACATACTCTAGGCATGGTGGAGAATGATCAATCGACTAGTGACTCATTCAATCATAAAACGCGTCAATTAGAAAAGATGCTTCGAGAATATACACTTGATCTATTTAGTTAACTAAATAAGAAAAATACATAAATTTCCTAAAAAAAACACATATTGTAAAATGAGACTTCAGATCTATTCAAGCCTAGTAAATTTCCTGAATTTTTTTCCGAATCAATCTGAGGTAACATTGTATGCGTTTTTTTTATAACATGTACAATAAAGGTGGGTTTGATAACATGAACATTAGGAGACGCACATGTGAACTTACATACTCCATCTCCAACTTATTGATAGAGGGAGTACAAGTGGTTACTTGTTTAATGATGTTTTAAGGAGCACCAATCTCATGGTGCTCTAAAAAACAACACAATTCTTTTATCAAGCTGTGAGGCTAAGTATGTGGCATGTTAAGTGGCAGTTTCTCAAGCAAATTGGCTGCAATTGTTGATGGTTGAGTTGATGATTGATTATAATCTTCCGATCAAGCTAAAGATTGACAACAAATTTGCCATAAACCTTCAAAGAATCTCATTTGTCATAGAAAAAAGAAAGCACATAAACGCTAGATTTCATTTTCTAACTGATCAAATGAACAAAGCCAAGTTGATAGAGAATTTCAATCCGCTACTCAAATTTCCATTTTTTAAGCAATCTACAAATTGAAGGATCTTTTGAAGAAATCAACATCAATCATCTTCTCATACATTCTTGTTATGTATTGTAAGGTTATTATGTATAACTAATTCTGTCAATTGTTAGAATTATGTTTTGTTTGCTATGATTTTGATGTTGATATTTTATCTAACTAATTATATACAACTTTTGTTTCATTATATCGATGAATATATTTATGTACTTCATATTTTTCCAACGTGAAACTCGAAACTAATTATTTGATTTTGAAAGTGCATTAACTTTGGATTTTTTCAATTAAAAAAGGTTATTTAGATTAAATGTAGTTCAAACTAGTTTAAGTTAGTTAGAGATTATTAGTAGTTATTGAAGTTAGTTTAGTTTGTAACTGCTTTGTTTAGCGGCTTTCTTGCCATGCAAGTTATCTGGTGTTTTAGTTGTAAATTCGCATACCTATAAAGGTGGTGATGCTTTGATGTCAATTAATTCATTTGAGAAATCGGTGATGCTAAAACAAATTTCCCAGTTTTGCCCAAAATTAGTGCTAGTTTGGTATGTAATATTAAAAATGGTAGTTGAAGCATTTTTGGAAGGTGAGTTTTTTGAGGTAGTTGAAAGAGGTGAAAAGAGAGTAGCATTATGGGAGCATGGTAGGGTGTGTTTTTGTTTTTCATTGGAACCATAGTCGCCGAAGTTGAGTTCAAGAACATGTGATCTTAGTATATATATCATCGTGAAAATTAAAGGAGTAGTCGCAAACTACACCAGGTGGTGGTACGAGACAGAGGTCGCCGGGGTTGATGGATTTGAGAACAGTGTAGAGTGCTTGTTGTTCGGTTGGGTGAATGGGAATGTGTTGGTAATACAAGAGATTGGTGAGTAATAAGAAAGTGTATACCAAATAAAATATTGAAAAATAAGCCATTGGAGTGAATGAGTGTTTTGGATTCTGGGAATGGAAAAGATGAATGGAATGTACTGGGTTGGTGATCGTATATATACTAGTTATGGGGCTAATATTTGAAAATACAAATTTGACCTTAGTTTGTGTGAAGATTTGGTAAAAATGGATGGGGTATAATGGATGGTCCAGAAAAATCAAACAAACGGATATAGAGGAGGGAGAGGTCCATGGAGATGGGATGTAAAATGTTTTAGTGTCCAAAGCTAATTTTCCATATACAATTTTAATTGAATATTAATTACTATCAGACCAAAACTTTCGTGACCACACTAAGATTGTCTAGCACTGCAGCTCTTATAAAGAAAGAAATAAGACATCTATCTTCTTGCTAGTTTTATAAAGGGTATTTTGATCCCTATAAATATGTTAACTTTTTTATTTTAGTCTCTCTAAATAATTTCTTCAACTTTTAGTCTCTAAAAAATTTCTTATCTTCACTTTTGGTCCCTCCTTTAAAGTAAACTCATATGTGTAATTCATATTTTTTAATATAATTTTGCAAAAAAATTCATAATATTATAAGAGTCTCTCCAAAAAAATAGATTTTTTTTTAAAAAAGATGATTTTAATATGATTTTTTGTATTTTTTATGGTTAAAAGTTCATATTTAATTTGTGTTTTGTTTAAAAATTCTAATTATTTTACAATATTTTACGTATTTCTGCATAATTTCATCTAAAAATACAAAAATTAACTTTAAAATAGGAACTAAAAGTAGTGATTGAAAATTTTATAGAGACTAAAAGTTGAAGGAGAATTTTAGAAGGACTAAAATAAAAAGTTAATATAATTATAGGGAACAAAAACATATTTAACCCTTTTTATAAATTATGAGATGGATATCGTTACTATTATTTTTTTCTCCTTCTTCTTCTTTAAAAGAAATATAGAGAAGGGGAAGTTATCCTATATGAGAATTGAGTTATAAGTCAAACTTTTGCCATTAAGATGAAACATCTTAAACAATTATTTATTTTCTGTTCATTTTTGCGATTTTCATATTAATAAATATAAGGTGGTAAAATGTTATGGATTGCAAATAAAACCAAATTTAAAAAAAGCATCTCAACTCTCATCCCAATCCCATTCATACAATTCTCAGAGTTGACTTTAAAAGAGTTGGGTTGAGAGTAGCGTTGGAGGAGCAAGGCAGGGTTGGTTTTTGTTTTTCATCGGAATCATAGTATCCGAAGTTAAGCTCCACAACGTGTGATCTTAGTCTATAATCAGGGAGAATGAGGGAAAACAATGACATGTATGCGAAAGCCATCATTATCAGTGGTGTTACTGAATCCATTGATTTGGGGAATGGAAAAGATGAATGTGGGTGGTTGTGTTGTTATATACTACTGGCGCTAATAGAGTTAATTACGAATTTCACCTTATTTTATCTGAAGATTTTTGTAGTTTTTCTTTTTTCCTATACAATAGTATATGAAATGGAGAAGTGGAAAATGATGGATAACAATTTGGCAGTGCCTCACTCACTCACTCCCACACAAACCGATTGAGGTTGCAATTGGAAAATCTGTTTCATATGATATACCATACCACGCCTTGTTTCCTCGATTCACGCAGTACTATTAACAGAATTTGCCAGCTCTCCTTCTACATGTCCTTGCCCACATTTTATTACATCATAATAACTTCAACACCAAATCAAATGTTTATTGATCCTCTGTCTTATGTATATGTGTGTCGTTATAAGCTAGAAAAATTAAATCATTTCTAAAATAATTTACTTATATATTTGACATTTCACTCTCATTAAAAAATTTACATAAATGAAAGAGCAACTAATAATTGTACTATATTAGCAAATACTCCCTCTGATTTTAGTCAAAAATGTAAAAATAAAAAATTCAAATACTCCCTCTAGTCTATAAATGGAATGTACAACATGAAGGAAAACTAATTAAAAATCTGAAATTACAATTCTGCTGTTTCAGGAAGTGTCACAAAAGACTTTAGGGAAATTCAAATAAACAAATATTAATAATGAAAATCCTAATTAACTAAAGAATCAAAAAACAAATTAAAAAACAAATTGTTCAGGATTAGTTACTTTGAATTCCAATTTCCAAAAACAAATTAGTAGTACGATTAGCATTGCGCATCTCATTGTAACATGATATAAAAAACATTGCAACAATTCAACAAAAATTCAAATAAATTGACCAACGAAATATAGTAACATATTCAAATTGGCTCAAGGCTTACAACAACATATCAAGGAAAACTAATTAAAATTGTGAAATTACATTTCTGCAATTTTAGGAAGTGTCACAATAAGTGAGTTTAGGGAATTCCTAATTAAGTAGAGAAATACAATACTTAAAGAGAAAAGCCTTTGAGCCAAAAGAGGTTCTATCTTTGAGAAACTATCATTTTTCCCCAAAAGCAGTGCCAACAATAAGTTTCTTCATCAATCCATGCTCCCTGACTGAGGTGATTGACACCCGAATGGGAGAAGGGTTGTCAAAGAAAATAAGATGTTCTAGAGTTGGAGGGAAAGGGGAAAGAGAGAGGTTAATGGTTTCTTCTGGGGAAGGTGAGTAATCGGAGGTAGTTGAAAGGGGTGAAGAGAAGTGGGTTGAGAGTGGCATTATGGGAGGAGCATGGTAGTAGGGTTGGTCTTTCATTGAAAACGTAGTTGCCGAAGTGAAGTTGTTCAACGTGTGATCTAAATTTGTGAAACTTGAGAAGAAGATGAAAGTAGGAGTATCATCACTGCTTGTGTTGTTGAAGCCATTGATTTCAGTGTTTTGGATTTGGGAATGGAATGGAGTGTGGCTGCTTGTGTTCTTATATAATACTCACTCTAATAGGTTAAATTACGAATTTCACCTTATTTTCTCTTTAACATTTCTGATACAATCAAAGGGGGATAATGGTAAAAATGACGGATATTCAACAAAACGACAAACAACACGTGATTGTACGTACAATTCCAATGTGTGGCCCCATGCATTGTTTACAATTTATTTACATTAAGCCAGGAGAATGATAATGTAATAATGTTTTAATTCAAGTTAAGTACACAGTAAATGAAAATGGATAAGAATTGGATCTGTTAATTATTCAGTATCAACAACATGCAATACAAGAACCTCACTCACTCGGTACTCACACACAAATCCAATGAGGTTGTAATTGGGAAAATCTGTTTCATATGATACCACGCCTTGCTTCCTGGAATCCCGCATTACTATTAACTGAATTTGCCAGCTCTGCTTCCTATCCACATGCCCTTGCCCACACACATTTTATGACCATTTATACATAACTTCAACACAAAACAAAGAAATGCTTATTCATCCTCTATCTTATATATGTGTGTGTTTATAAGCAAGAAAATTGTTCACCCAAAAAATAAAAGCAAGAAAAAGTTCATTTAATGTGATTTCATTTTATTCAAGTGTTCATAACATTTAATATGAGATAGAGGAAGTCAAAATTGCTTAGGTAATTATACTTCATTGATCTTCTAAAAGAGAATAATTTCTATGTTCCAACATGTAATTATATTTAGTGTATTGTTAACGAGTATTCCCGGAGCACTCTTTAAGCATCTCAAATTATAAGTCAAACTCTTACCTTTCAAATGAAACATCTTAAACAATTTGTTTATTTTTCTCTTCATTTTGCGATTTTATATAAATATAAGGTGGTACTTCCTCATACAAAGCAACAAGAATTATTGTTGCTACATTGATATTGATGCACAAGATTGTCAAGCTAAAATATGGATATAACAAGACAAAATGAAATCTGATTTAGAGCCTTTATGATTAGGTTGAAAAGTTAGCTCACAAGTGATTGAGTGGTTCTTTATTTGATTTGGAAGGTTTGGTCCTTATCATGATGTCCATGATACAACTATTGGTTATAGTGGAAACAAAGAATGACTAACCAATAAGTTCATATGTATGGATTAAATATTTCATGCAAATTTTTCCTTTGAATTGTTCTTTTTATTAGAACTGTTAGTATGGAATTCTCATGATCTCTACGTATTTTTGTTCTGTAGACATGTATACTATTTATTTCTTGTTAACTTTGATTATCTTAAATCCAAGTTGAAAAGGAAGCCAAATTTTTAGTTGGTTGATATATGAAGGTAGTGAGGTATTGAAAGAAGACGTTGAATTTTTACGAAACCCAAATATCATTGTAAGAATGTATTGAATGACAAAAATGTAGCTACATGAGAGGGTCAACTATAGAAAAATTGGTTGTGGTTAACCATGACCGGATGATTTTAGTTTGAAGTAATATAACTCAAATCAAAACCCATTTTTTCTATTATTATTTGTTAATGAAGGCATATCTTTTACCTTGTGCCGTTTATTTTGATTAATTTAATTCCATTTCGCTTTTCAATATTTTTTATTCACACACTTATTTTCTTAGAGGATATTCACACACATATATTTTATTTCTACACATATATTAATATTACACACATATTTTTATTACACACATAAATAGACATTTTTCCCTCTTACTTTCTACTCAACTTTCTCTTTATAATATCAAAGAACCAAAAGAATCCCCTCGCTCTCTACTCTTTTTCTGTCTTTATTATACAATCATTTCTTCCTCACTCTCTACTCTCTACTCTCTACTACCAGTATGGTGCTAATATGGTAAATTACAAAGTTGGCCTTATTTTGTCTCAAGATTTTCGTAGTTTTCCGATATAGTGAAAGGGGGATGTGGAAATTGATGGATATAATAGTAAAAGTGATTGGAGGTGCATGGAGAAAGAACAAAACGACAAACAATATATAGGTGATTGTACGTACAATTCTTCTATGTATGTGACCGCATGCATTTTATTATTTAAGGTCCAATTTATTTATGGCTTCTAAAATAATATCTATATTTATATGATATTACAATTTACATCAAACCTGGAGAATGATAAATAATTCTAATAATGTTTTAATTCAAGCACACAGTGGATGGATAAGAATTGAACTCTGTTATTATTCACTGTCAACGAAATACAAGAGCCTCACTCACTCACACAAAAATCTGTTTCTTACCATACCTTGCTTTCCTGGAATCCCACACTACTATTAACAGAATTGCCAGCTCTCCTCCAACTTGTCCTTGCCCACATTTTATGACCGTTTATACATAACTTCAACAAAAAATCAAGCAAATGCTTATTGATCCCATTTCTTATGTGTGTTTATAAGCAAGAAATATATTCACCAAAAAATAAAAGCAAGAAATAGGTAAACTATATTTCATTGATCTTCTAAGATGATTAAGAAAATTATTTAAATGAAAGAGCCAATAATAATTTTATTATATTATCAAATACTATTTCTACCAAAAAAATTCAAATACTACTGTCGAATGTTTGAGTGTCCAAAGATAATTTGACCATATAAACAATGCCAATCTCTTTTACTCCAAATTATGAAATGTAAATGTGAGATAACTTTGGAGTATTATTTCTACATTCCATTTCATGTTTAGACTACTTTGGAGTTCTAGTCATGGCACTACTTTGATTCATTTAATTTTTCATGTTTGATGACTAAAAAGGATGCGATGGGGGTTGAGTATAGAGAAATCGATTATGGTTGACTATGACTAATACTTCTAGTTTGAGGGAATATTAAAATGAAAATAATGATTGTAAATTTGATTGCGGTTTTGTTTTAGCTTTGGAGCTTCTGTGCTTATTTTAGTATTTATTTATTTGTATCCATGGTATGAGAGAAACTTAGAATAGAAATGTCAAGATAAACTTAGAATAAAAATTGGTTGTAAATTTAGGTTTTTGCTTATTTCTCTCTTTTGACGGTAATGTTTCTAATAGATACTATAATTGCAGTCTTATTTAACTAAATATAATTTGAATTTTATTTATACTAAAAAAATTGAAGGGAGTATTTTTTTTTCTTTGAAATTCCAAAGGTTAATAATTAGTTATTAAATTAATATTTAATTTTTTGTCTGAAATTTTAAACACATGACATTTCACTCTTTCTCTTTAATTCAAATAAGTTGAGTTACCCAATCCTCCAATTAGAGGGAGTATACATGCGTGTGTTAAATCATTTACGTAAAATTGAGCTCCGTTGTTTAAAAAAAAATAAAAAAATTCAAATGCGAAAATAGGTCGTGCTAAAACTGATTTCACACTTTCGGCTAAAATTATTATTGGATGTAAAATGAAAGAAAAAAAAACCTTATTTGTTCTTGTACGAGCAGTCTTATTTCATTAGAAAGGAGTACTATAGATTTCCATGTTTGTGCATCCTGTTGTCCAAAATTCCAACGATTCTTTCACCAACAAATAAATGGAAAGCTGAGTCTTGTTATTCACTAGAAACAACGTACACTCACACACAGTCGCTTGAGGTTGCAATTGGGAATTCTGTTTTGTATCACACCACGACTTGCTTCCCGTACTATTAACAGAATTTGCCAGCTCTCCAAAAGGAACCAAAATTTGTCGTTAGTTGATATTGTTGAATATACATGAAGGTATTAAGGTATTGAATGAAGGCATTGAATCCAAGGTATTGATGTTTGACAGAACCCAAATATCATTGTATGAATGTATTTAAGATAGCTGAAAGTTTTAAAGTTCAGGGCAATTATTAAACACATTGAAGAAGATTCTATAGATCAGAAAAGTGAATAGTATGCTTTGATAGAATGAATGTGATACTGTGTTGAATCTTATATACACGTATAAAATGCAAGCTCATAACTGCCCCAACTAACTACGTGAGCACGAAATTACACTAAAAGGCTAAATGTAAATGTGATATAACTTGTAATACAAGTCAAGTCTCTTAAGCTGGTTCTAAGTTCCTTCTCCATTTAATTCTAATAAGAATTTCTTTGGGCATTGCATTTTTCTCGCGTTATGTGGATATACAAATAGGTATTGTTTAACATGCATGAGTAAATTACTCTTGCACTATGTATAAACCTATTTTTTATACTTTTATTAATAAATCAAATTATATTTAATTTAGTAGTGATACTTATTGAATCAATGGTGAAAACAACCTTTTGCAAAGTGTAAACTTATCTTCCTTATGCACCATAAACTTGGCCATATAAACATTAATGCTAATCTATTTTATTATTTCTATATTCCATTTTGAGTTGCTTTGGAGTTCTAGCTTAAAGTTGCAGCAACACGATACTACTTTGATTCATCTAATTTTTTAGTAAAGATCTTCTCCATTTCTTAAAATAAATGGACATTTCCATTACTATAGTTTGGTGTATAAATATCCAATTAATATCTCTAATTCTAAATATGTGTGCATTTATATTGTTTATTTATTTCAAAACTATAGAAATGTAGATGTACATTTATTTTAAGAAATCGGTAGGATTCCACTCCAAAATTTTCATGACTCAAAAGGATGTGAGGGGTTGTCTACAGAGATATTGACTATGGTTGACTATGACTATAGAGAAAAAATAACATTATGTTTCGTTAGTGCACTAGTTAAAGAAACAAAAAAAAATGTATTAAACAAAAGTATTTTTTGCACTTTCAAAAGTTTGACTACGCATGTTTCAATATATTTTTACTATAGTTTGTCAAAAAGAAAAATATTTTTACTATATTTATTTTCTTAATTAGTATCTCAAAGACACTCGCAGGTATTTTGCTTATTTTATTTTATCATATCTAGACTATGATAGAAACTTAGAATAAAAATTGGTTGTAAATTTAAGTTTTGGCTTATTTCTCTCTTTTGAAGGTAATATTTACTTCTTTAATCGGATTTGAATCTAAGACATTCAACTTTTTATTCAAACTAATTTAACTAACAAACCTCACAAAAAATAATTCAGTTGCGAAAATGGGTGATGCTAATATTGATTCTTCACTTTTGGCTAATTTTTTTTAGGGACTTTTGGCTAAAATTATCGGATATAAAGTGATGCTAGTTTGGTACTGATTTTTTGTTGGCACTACGAAAAAGAACAACCTTATTTGTTCTTGTATGAGGAGTCTTATTTACTATATATACTCCATGTTTTTATGCATCCCTGTTGTCCATCAAGCTGCTACGATTCCTTTCATTTCAATGCCAACGATTCGTTCACCAACAAATAAATAGAAACTCGCAAACCAAATATAAATGGAAGCTATCAAAGTTATTTTTGTATATACTTCTTTGAAAACACAACATGGAATAACAACTTGGGGATGTAGCTCAAATGGTAGAGCGCTCGCTTTGCATGCGAGAGGTACAGGGTTCGATACCCTGCATCTCCATTTTTATCGAGAATTTCTTTTGAAAGAATCACTGCAACTGTATACGTGAAAATTGAACGGGATCAAATAATTGATTCATTTTTTAACAAGTGACGCTAACGTGAATTCAATTTATGAGTAATTTTATGATATAGGTAAATAAAAAAAATATTTTTATCAAGTAAAAGTATTTAATGTTATGATTTTACATGAATGATATTTTACAAAAAAAAAAAGAACAATAGTCATTTTCATAACGAGTAGTCACAATCAAAATTTTAAAATAGTTTCTAATCGTACATTCGTTAGTCAAAATAGTATCAAAAGTTAAAATGTTGTGTTAATATTGTCATATATGTCCGTATTAATACTCATTTACTGTTGTATCCATCACTATAAGAAAAGAGTTTTTGTTACCATTGAAATATTATTTCAACGTCAAAGACCATTTTAACAAACGAAGTGCGCAATCAAATATTATTCTAGAATTTTGATATATTTATGGATTATTGTGTCTATTCGTTACACATTCAGGGACGAAAATCACTATTACTCATTTAAAAAAAACATATTTCATTGTTTTGTTCAAAAACATAAATATAAAAATTTCATATTAATTGATTAATGTGGCAACATATCATTTGATGTATGCGTAAAATTATTGTGCTTTATCGGTGCATATTAATTCAATTCTAAAAGTATTAATAGAAATGTTACCCAAAAATATTAAGAGAAACTTATTTAAATTTCATTGATATGTTAAGTATCATATTTTTCTTTTATTTGTGTGCATGAAATTCGTAATTTTAGTTTTAGGAGAATTTTATAATATATAACGGTTTTTGTCGGGAAGAATTCATTAGGGCATCAAGTAGGGCACAAAACATGTACTCAAAGAACCGATGTTATATCACATGCATACACCATCAAGAAACATGGTAATCTATAAAATCAAGACAACTTAAGCGATTATTTCACCACTGGTTTATTTTTTATAATACTTTTTTTTATGAATATTTTGTATAATACGTGGTTGCAATATTATTATGAATAAGATTTTCACATAAAATTAAATATTTGTAATGCTGCATTTTAGCTCTTTGATGAGACAAGTTTCGTCCTTCAATTTAATTAATACCTATGTAAAATCCTTCAACTAAAATGAAAAACTTGCAACTTATCTTACACAAAACAATGAAAACTAAAGTGAACAAGTTGCACTAGTTAGTAATTACATATCAGCAATGGGTAAATAATACAAGACTTTCTATTTAAAAAAGAAAAGAAAGAATAATCAAATTAAGAAAATCACATTGAAATTTAGAATTAGAAAAGAAATGAAAGAAAAAAACATGGTTAGGAAAGTGCTCTAGTTTTCAAGAATTATATCTATGCAACACTCTAACTAATAGCATAAAATTACAACAACAATTCCTCAAGATATTATACTCGTTCCTCTTTCATATTGCTCATTTTCTTCAAATGACTTTGGTTTGTTCCTAGACTTGGAAGATGGAGATTCATAATCCAAATTAGGATCCGATGCTTGTTGTGCTTTGGATCTCAATTTGGATGATGATCCACCACCTGAATTTTCTTTATCTTTCGACTTCTTCCGACGAGCCTTTCTGGGAATGTCTGGAAGATTTTCTCCCTGTGACCCATCTGACTGGATCAATGAATCATTGGAACCATCTGAAGAATCTTTAAGGTTTGATTGTTTGTTGGCTGATGACCTTCTTGATTGCCTTGTCCTTTCCCTTGTTGGAGAATCTGTGATGTTACTATTCATTTGCCTTCTAGATCCTTTTGGCAATTCAGGCAAATCCCTCCCTTGAGTTTGAGAATTCACACCCCTTGTACTTCTTCTCTTTGTATCTATGTGCAAATCAATCAATCCCATTTGTTATTTTTTTACTCCCATGCACATTAATAAAAATTTAACCAAGAGAAAATGAAAATGTTAAGTTAAACTATGTTCGGACTATTTTAACCAAAAAGTGATGTAATTATTGCTAAATAAAAAGTAAAGACTTATATTTTCAAGAAATCTTATATTAATGGAATCCTTAACCAATGAGCTTAGGACATTGGTTAGCAAGACCCTTTCATATAATTCAACTAAACTATAAAATAAAATGGATTTGATTTCTCTCTATTGCTTTCTAACTTGATGAAGTTGTGTTGAGAGAGAAAGACACAACAAAAGCAAATTTGATTGCCCTTACATAAATTCAAAGTAATTATACAGCTTAGGGTTTAACCATCCAAAATACATTTATTATTTTTTAGGGTGTTGACCGTCCAATTCCTTAGGAAATGAACACTAGTAAATTGGAGTTCAATCAAGAGACATATAAAGTGTAACTAATGATTTTTCCGACTAACATTGAACTCCGGTAATTCCAAATCATTTTGGAGTAATTTTTAAATCATTTGACACACAATGTTTAAATGAAAAAATTATCCATAATTGGTACCTTCAGAGGTCCATTTGACAGTGCTATCTTGTGCTTTGGTTTGAGCATCTCCCGTGAGAGTCATGGGTGCTGAAGCAAATCCTGGAGAGGTTTTAAATTCGTTCATCTGAAAGCAAAAAAAAAAAACACCAAATGCTTTCTTTTGTGAAGGAAAATCAACTTAGTAAAAGCATATTGATAAGTTAATTTTATTATTCTACAAGTTTGAACATTAATTAACAGTAAAAAAGATTAAGAAAGTTTATATAATTACCCAGCTGGGAGAATTTACGGAGGGACCGTCCCACCCTATATGGGCCACATGCTTTACATCCGTCGGAACTCCAATTTGTATTTCTTGTTCTTTTTCATTTTCTGCATAACTTACATCTTATTTAATTGACATAAAAAAAATGGAGATTTTTTAAAGAGAACAAATAATCAATAAATGTTATTTTTCATTATAATTATTTTTTTTGAAAGAAATAACGCATTAGGATTTAGAAATGCAAGAATAAATTAATTGCATGAAAGAGATGTTTACTTACCAAATATTTGAGATATGTATCTAAGGCCTTTAAGAAGACCCTTCACCTTCTTGCTGGACATGTTCAAAGTTGGAATTTTCTCTTTTAACAAAATTATCAATATGTGTATATTTTAATAAAATCTGGAAGAGAAAAACCCAACATTGACTTTGAGACTCAAAAACAATTAGGAAAAAAAAGACCTTTCTCGGGTGAATTTCCACCTATAGAAAGGTCAACAATAAATTACAAACTTGTATCTTTGAATGGAACAAATGCTCCAAATAGAACCCATAATAGAGGACTAGATTTTTTTATTTATTTTTTTCTTCAGAGGGTTTTGTGCTTCTTTTGTTATTTGAAAAAAAGAAGAAGAGAGAAATAATGGTTCAAAAACTAAAGGCAGTTTTTGACAAACGAATCATGAAGGTGGCAATGGTGAGAAAAGGGACAAATCTAACAAAAATGTTTTGTTGATTCGATGGAAATTGTTAAATTTGTCTATTGATTTTCATAGTTAATCAAAACCATTAGCTTATCGGAATTTTAGGTGTGACAATGAGAATGATAGTATAAAGGACATGTAAATAAAACCCTTTTGAAGTTTGCTAAATTTAGTTAATCTTTAACAGGTCATTTCTAGATGAATGAAGTCCATATGAATGGATACAATAGCTACTTGGGTGTTGCTTGTTCCTAATTTCCTGGAAGGAAAATAACTAGAATGTAAGGTATAATGTATAATATTCTTTTGTCAAAAAAAAAAGTATAATATTCTCAAGAAATTGAAACAACAAATCCATCCATCCACTATAAACTTAAGATATAACCACTAAAAATACATAACAATCCACTACTATTTTTTTACAACTGTTCTTTTTCTTTGTGAATTTTATTTTCAAAATAAAAACTCACCATTAATAACTCTTCTTCTTTGGATGTATTAAGTTCTTTTCACATTATTTTCTGCAAGAGAACAATTAAAATACATAAATTATATTCTTTTTACATTCATAGTTTACAAGTTATTTCTATTTAAACGAATCACTAAATAGTGACATGAGGTGTGTCATTCATTCAAGAAACAATTGTCTGTTACTAATTAATTAGCTGCATTTAGTTTATTGATATCTTCTAAATACGAATGAGAATGATTATATTATAATTTATTATAAGATAAGAATCATAAACGGGACAAACATTTGTTACTATTTTTTTTTTAAAGAAAGTAGCTTATAGTTTTTCATTATAAATCAATAAACCAATACAAGAAGATATAACATTAAAGTCATGGAGATTAGCTAAGAATGTAGTCTCTCGAGCTAAATTATGAGCGACTTCATTCGCTTGTCTCCTACAAAATTCTACCTTGGGGTTTTCAAAATAAGAAATACACTGTTGCTTACAATCGTCAATAATGGTTTCGAATTCGAAGATGTCACTATTTCCTTTGTTAAAATAGTCTACAACCCTCTTTACATTTTAACAAAATAAACTTGAACCTTGGAAAAAAGAATTAATTGAAAATCACATTCATATTCTAGCTTTCGAACACACTTTCAAGTTCAGTTCTGTTTGAGTTGAAAAAAATAAATTAATTGAATATAAAAAGTAGTTGCATGTTTGCCGGAGTATTGACGGCATCCAGCACTGAGGCATATCAAAGATTAAAATGAAACCAAATTAAACCATGTCAATTAAACATTCAAATTTGAAAACCCTCTACCAAAATAAATTGAAGATCCTCAATTAAAAGCAGCTGTTTAGATAGATGAACCATGTCCAACAGAATGACTGTATTTTCATATTACTCGGCAAAAAAATTAACGAGAACTCAACCTATCTTGAAATGTAAGAGAGAAGCCAAGCAATCACATGCATATACCTAATTGAACAATAGTGTGGAAATCGTTTACTTATTTGGAAATGCTATAATAGGCCACTGCAGGTTCAATGAGAAGATTTCTTGCATTTATTTCCTTCTCGTCAATAATTTGTAACTCGAAAAAAAGTGTTGTAACTAAACTATTTTTATTTTCTTCTGTCTAAGATTTATTCTTATGAATCTTAGATTGTATATGCATTCAGACGACGACGGTCATAGATTTCCCCGAGATTGTTTACAGCCTAGGATAGGTGGAACACCGAGACATTATGTCTCATCTCAGTCCTTTTATTTTCTTTACATATAAACAGGTTGCTCGGGATGTGAAGACAGAAGAAGCTGGATGAATTACGCGTTCATATCTCGTATTAGTTTCTAGACGTCGTTGTATATTTGCGTATTTTTCAAACAGAATTTCATGTACCTTGTACACATGTATTAAATTATACGTAATTTGATGGATACGTGAGATTATGTTTTTGATGTAATTCCTTTGGAAGAAACTATTTATATCGTAAATTATAATGTATCTAGTGCTAAGTTAATGTTTATGCTAAATATTCTAGACAATTTACAATTTGGTATGGGCGTTACAAAAGTCTTCCTAACAATGTTGGTCAAACTACGTGTCTTGTTGATGTGTTGAGTGTCAACGGTGCAGGTGGTTGAAGATGAAAAAACATCTGATTGATGGGGAGCATACCTAGATGAATGGATGAACACACACTTGATGGAGAGATTGTTGTACATCAAGTGTGAACTTGAAGTCTTGCATTGGATGGAAAAGTGAGTGTTGAAAAATATAAGTGAGAATACTCATACCTAATGTTTTAAAGTTTTCAATAAAGATATAGTGTCAAATTATCTATGTATAGTTCTTAACTCAATGTGATCAACATAAACAACACTGAATCGTTGGTCTTAAACACAAAATTTCAACAATATAAAAACTCAGAAAAGCCTCAACAACCCCATTAGCCATTGTTGTAACATATTCATCTGAGTCTAATAACTACACCAACATCCCACGTATTGTTTACCATACCAGCAACATATGCTCAACATTAATTTGTGATCACCCATTATATATGCTCCAAGTCTTGTGGACAATGTCTTCCACAAAAATTTGTTTCTGACCAAATCAAGACTTATTACGAATAACTTCAACTCTTCAAGTGATCGGTGCTCTAAACTACTTTATATCGAGTTTTAGTTTATTTTTGTACAAGAAAGCGACAAGATTATATAAAATTTGTTAATTTGTTTAATATGGAGTTTTATAAAACTAAATGATAACACGTGTTGTTTGAGTTATAGTTAAGGATGCTATATACTTTGAGTAGGTGCTAACAAACCAATGTTAGACCATAAATAAATTTATGACAATCGTTAACCCTCTATATATAAACTTGATGTAATGTTACATCCTAATTTTCGACCAATTCAACAGCGAATATGACAAATTATACATGAACAAAGTAAACAAACAACAAACAACATTAAGTTAGTTTAAGTGAAACTAAATTCGAATCTCTTGAATGAAATGACGACTTAGAATCTTATAATGAGAAAATGTGATCGAGAGTGAAGACTCCACTAAAGTTAATCCGTGGCCACTCAGGTTACTTGAGGATTTGTCATCTGCAAAACTGGTCGATAGTCTGCACCAATGCAAGAAAGTAAATAGACAACAACCGATGGGTCTATTTAAATTAAGCTTGAACAAGTGGGAAGCTTCCTTGTGGAACATCTTCTGTATGCAATGACATATAGTTTTGATAATGAGTAGTCACTAATTGTTTGAAGTCATTCTCATGAGATCTTAATTTCACCTTCTAATTGTTTTGTAGTTTGTAGAAGTAGACCCAGCCCCAAAAAAAGCAGTTCTTTTGAAAGGTTTTATCTCCTCATATTTCAAAAATAGTAGCAATGTGGGGGTCAACTACACCTAAATGTTTATTAAGAAGATATATATCAGCAATATTATGGAATGCTTGAACTAGTTGAACACCATTATGGGACTGATTCCTAAATGATTCTTACTATTTTTAATTGGCCTTTGAGGAGGAGCGGAGCCAAAATTTAAGCTTAGAATGACAAAGTTTAAGGGTGCGTTTGATGATTAGGATAAGAAAGATATATCATATCCTGTTTTAATCCTTTGTTTGATGCACCAATAGGATATGATTAATTATTCCTTTAATTTTATCATATCCTATCACTTCTTTGTATTTTCTATAATGAGTTTGGGCTCGGTTAAAATTAACCTATCAGGTTTGATAAGAGAAATCCCAAATTTACCTCGCTGTTACTCTCTCTACATGATTCATCCACAACTTCTTCTCATCGTCTTCTTCCTGTTGCTCGTGCCATCATTTTCGATTTCAATTCATCCATCATTATTATTGATATCAATTTATTTTTGTATAGATTCATATCATTTTTCTTTCAATTCCTCTTCGTCCTTTTCTTTTTATACATTCCATCTATCTTCTTTTTATAGATTCATTTTTTATCTTTTTCTATTTCAATTCCTCTACGTCATTTTCTTTTTATGCATTCCTCTTCTTTTTTTTGTGATTTCAATTTTTTTTTTCCTTTTCTTTTTACAAATTTCTAGTTTTTTTTATATATAGATTCCTCTTCTTTTTTTTATCGATTTCAATTTTTCCTCTTTTTTGATGTTTTTGTAATATGTACAATATGAATATCCGTTAAAAATGTAATTAATTATAAAGGTAATTTTATCATTTAATATGATAAAATAATGTTATGCGGGTTGTTATCATGTGCCCATCACATGATATGATAATGTTTATCTTTTCTATATCATATCCTATCCCGTTTCACATCATATCATGTCTTTATCCTATCATGACCATCAAACGGCCCCAAGTCTAATTTAGTAAAATGCTTATCATTTCAACATTTATTTTCAAGTCCCTAAAATGGGTCTAGCTTTTCACTTCTTTTTTGTGGTACAAGCTTTTTACTTCTTTCCAGTGATGCGCCCAAATAAAATATTGCACGCATTTATTTTATATTTTAACAAAATAAACTTGAACCTTTTAAAAAAATGAAAAGAACTGAGAATGCGTTCATACTCTAGCTTTAAAATCGTTTCAAAAAAAAAATTATTCTAGCTTTAAAACAGAACTTTGTTCTAAAATGAGTTATAAAAATTAATCTTAAGTGATTATAAAAGTTAGTTGCAAGTCTACCGGAGTATTGACGGCATTCAGCGACTGAGGCAAATCAATGATTAAAATGAAACCAAATGTAAGGTAAAAACTTTACATTAGAATGCCAATTATTATTAAACATTCAAACTTGAAAACCCTCTATCAAAATAAATTGAAGATCCTCAATTAAAAGCAGCCATTTGGTCGAATCGATGAACCACGTCCAACAGAAAGACTGTATTTTCAAGTTACTAGCATAAAAATTAACAAGAACTCAACCTATCTTGAAATGTAAGAGAGAAGCCAAGCAATCACATGCAAAAACCTAATTGAACAATAATGTGGAAAGCGTTTACTTATTGGAAATGCTTTAATAACCACTGCGGATTCGATGAGAAGATTTCTTGCATCTATTCACTTCTCGTCAATAATTTGTAACTCGAAAAATAGTGTTGTAACTAAACTGGTATTAAAAATTTACGAAATTAACCCTTCATTTGTAAGCTTTCACTGCTTTCTGAGCTGCATCATCCAAATCTTCAGCCGTTATTAATGCCATACCGCTTTCCTGTTGAAACATTCACAATGAACATAATAAGCAATTGAAACATTCTTTTTTTTTTACGAAACAATTGAAACATTCTTGCTTCCTTTTTAAAAGATATGGTTTGTTTATATTAAATAAACATAACATTTACCTTCAGAATTCTTTTCCCTTGATCGACATTGGTACCTTCAAGACGAACTATTACCGGCACTTTTAGTGCAACCTAAAAATTTTACAGCAAGAGAAGTTAATGTTCAATCTTGATCCTCTTTCAGTTTTTTTTTTTTTTTTAAAAAAAAAAAAAAAAAATAATAAAAAATAATTAAAAAGGTATATAGAAATTTGCCAATATCAAGAATCTAAACCCGCACCCACGTCATACATCAAAATTAAAATCACACAAGGCATCAAATACAAGTAATTTACATTTCTTGACGTCATGTTATCCTTTCAATATCAAATAGTTCCAAACAAAACCATTATATAAAACTGCTAATAAGGATAAAATTAATACAAGTTAACTGCACAAAGAAATACCCTCCTTCATTCTCTATCATATGTAGGAGAAAGGATAAAGCGGTTTTTAAAAGTCATCAATTTTGTTTTGGCATATGCAAAACATAGCTTTACTAACCTGCTTTGCAGCATTCACTATTCCACTTGCTATAACATCACACTTCATGATACCACCAAAGATGTTAACCAGAATCGCCTTCACTTTGTCATCAGCAGTTAATATCTTAAATGCTTCAACCACCTGATTCACATAATTACAGTAAATATGAACAAAAACATCTTAAGCCAGAGATCAAATCATTGAAGGTTAATAAAAACTTTGAATTTCAGGTTAATGCCCAAGCAGACTGCAAACTGATGTGATATAGGAAGAAATAAGAGCAACCATCTTGATCTTATTAATGTAAGATCAATACCAAAATGAGAGCAATCTTGTCTGTAATACATTACCTGGTTTTCAGAGGCAGCACCACCGACATCCAGAAAATTGGCAGGAGTACCGCCATGCAACTTAATTATATCCATTGTGGCCATTGCTAACCCTGCTCCATTCACCATGCAGCCAATTTCTCCATCTAACCCAATATAATTTAAATCTGCCTTTGCAGCAGCCACCTGATTAAAAAAAAAAGGCACAAATATTGTTGCATTTAGTAATTTACCTGATGATAAGAAACAAAAGCATGTAGAAAATAAGATTTTAATAATCAGGCACAAATACATCATGTGAAATCTTGGTATTGCCATTAAGAACCTCACTTCACTCCATAACTGTATCATAAGCACGTGCTCCAGATATCAAAAGCATCAGAGTACAGTGAAATAAATGTATGTAGCTAATTAAGCTAGGTTCTAAGTTTAGGGGTGCATATGAGACAGGATGAGATCTTGGTATTGCCATAGAACCTCACTTCACTCCATAACTGTATTATAAGCACAAGCTCCAGGTATCGAAAGCATCAGAGTACAGTGAAATAAACTAAGTAGCCAACTAAGCTAGGCTCTAAGTTTAGGGTGCATATGAGAAAGGATGAGATGGGTTTCACATAATATAAAAATGAGCCCAATCCAACATTTTATTCAGGACAGTTTCGGAGACAGACCTTCTCCAAATAAGAACTGGGCCAACCCAATATTTGAATAAAACATGCAGATTTGAACGTTATGAAATTTAAAATAAAAAAAGTATGCTACTCTATATCACAAAAAATGAAGCACATCAATATAAGTTATTATCGTGTGAAGTACAAGTTATTAATTAAAAAAGATAATTATTTATCCCTGATTGTTACAAAAGATGTTCTACAATATTGTGTGAGATAGTGCCGACTTGGGCTTACCCAAGATGTGAATTACACCCAACCCAAAAATACACCAGGGCTGGCTAGAAAACCCCTGGACTCAAGTTGTAGTGACGGGGTGGGTTCAGGGATCATATGTTCAATTCCCATGTAATATAAAACAGAAATAAAAGAGCATGTAACTAAACCTCTCGAGGATCCTCTTGTGTTGTATCACGAAGTTTGAATATCTCTTTCTGGCGATATGCAGCATTATCATCAAAATTCAACTTGGCATCAGCAGCTACTAGTTGGTTATCAGCTGTCTCTGCCATGGGATTGATCTGTGAAAGATAATCAACTGTCATTATAGAGATTCTTAAAAAACGATGAATGTGTATTAAGTGCACATAACTAAAACATGCAGATGCTTACTTCCAAAAGAGTGCAGTCAGAATCAACAAAAAGTTTATACAAATTCTTCACTTGTTCAATTGATTGATTTCTATCAGCCACTTTAGGAGCCAAACCATCAACAACCTTTGCAGCATCTTCATCAGTAAGTCCTTCAAAAACATCAACAGGTACCTACTAGAAAGAAGGAATGCATCAGGGTTATCTTGCAAAGAATACTTCCCAAAGAAACGTCAAGAATAACAAACCTTAATAATCATGTCTGGAAACTTCTCTGCAAGGTCTTCAATGCTGGTTCCTCCCTTTTTACAAGCAATAATAAGCTGGAAAAGTATAATGAAAAAAATGTAATGAGCAGCATAGCTGTTTATTATTGGTCAAATTTAAAGGAAATAAAATTAGATAAGTCATACAATGAACATGATATAGAAGTTATAAGAATTTGAGTATTTGACTTATCACATAAAGTAGATTAAAGCTAATATACTGACATAGGAAACTTACCGGACCAGCAGTCTTACGATCCAGAGTTATAGCAAAGTACATTTCATTCACAAGCGACAGCTTTTCACACAAGTAAACCTGTAAAAAAATTAGACAATTGGATGTCAAACAATCGATCATTGAGCAGCAATACATCCCTCTTTCATATATATTCTACGTATTTAAATTGAATGATACTCAAATTAAAACAAAGTAGCTGTTGTCATTGTGTATGCGGTTTAAAATAAAATAAAAAAATCGAGAAACCATGAGCAATTCTATAAGTACTTGTGATATCCAATGGACAGGAAATTTACTTCCATGATCAATATAACAACCACTTGGAATCTAACGGAAGTATATCCAGATATAACAATTGGATAGCCTACCAAATACCATAATTGGTTTTAAGTGTACAACTTGCATAACAAATGTCCAGTTGGCCAGTCCAACGACACAATCGTATCGGTTTACCAGTTTCAAGTACTGGGTTAACCGTTCATGAGCTGAAATACAATAAACCAAATTGGTCTAATAGCCAGTTTACCGGTCCAACCAGCAGGATCAGTCCAGAAAAAATGACTAAACTTTTAGAGGTGTGTTATTTGAACAACCATTTGTATGACAACTTATGGGACAAAGCAATAGAGAGAGAAAGTAAAAACATAATGTGAGTATGAAAGAAAAGTTGTCGCAAAAGTTGTCATAAAATGGTTGTACAAATATCATTTCTCAAACTTTTAGGTACTGTTTTGCAAGCAACAATTTATCCTCTTCGGCAGACATATTGCATGTAAAGAAAAAAAGTCCCAAGGTGGCATCCAAAGGGAGTAAATTTCACATAGAAAATAAACAATAACAACTCAAAAATAACTTATGTGTGAAGTTTGATACTGTTACATTGTTTCACCCAAATTTCAATTTTTAGAGAACAAAATTGTTTGGATATATTGAAAATGCTAACATATTTACAATATTGAATAATTTCACACCTTGCTAACAATTTTTCCCTGAGGACCTGACTGTTTTGTAACTAGTATCTGCCCAAGCATCTTCCCTGAAAAAACAACAATGACAAGTGACGATGACAACAGCAATAGGACCAAGCCAAAAAAAATCACCAAAAAACTAGATTATCAAGTATTATATCCTATAACCTCTCTGAATTCAAATTCAATAAATTAATACTTATGAATGGAGAGACATCTTATATAAAAGGGCATTTATAGAAAGGCATGGACATGAAATGAGAACAAGGAAAATTGAAGTGAGAAATAACAAAGGGATCATGCATTACCAGCTATATCTTCAACTTGGTCAGTCTTAACAATGTGAACTCCTCCCTGAAGGCCACTTTTGAAAGTCCCCAATCCTCGTCCACCGGCTAAGATTTGACTCTTAACCACCAACTGCACAATAATCCCAGTTACACCACTCCTCATCACAGTCAAAATTCTCCACTCATGTTTAGTATCATTGAGCCATGGTGATTTTGTAAAAGCTACAAAGCATAACCTTTAAAAATCACCGTAATTCTAACAAACCCGCCGTGATACAAAACATGCATTAAGACATTTTGCAATTATGGAAAATTTCATAACCTATGCCTCAATTTGTCAAACAAAAAATCCATAAAAACAGGTTGCAGTTTACGATTTTACAATTGAAGTATTCATTTTTCAGCGAGTATCAACTCATGGTATGGAATATAGTCTACAGAATCATGGATTACCTCGTTTTGACCGGGGAAGGCATCTTTGATGGCTTTTCTGACTTCTTCGACGGACGAAACCGCAACGCCTCTCGGAACGTTAACACCATATTTGCTCATCAATTCAGCACCCTAATCGATCGGTTAAAAACAAATTACAGATTCAATTAAACTAAACACACGATAATAATAATAATAATTATTATTATTATTGTGAATAAACGAATCTCGAGAGAGAGAGGGACCTGATACTCGTGGATGTTGAGACGGCGGAGCTGTTGATTCTGCCATGTGCCGGCGACGGAGAGAGAGCGAGAGACGAGTTTGTTGAGCGATCCTCTGACCATTGTTGTTAGGGTTTTGGATCGGAGAGTGGAAGGAAGGATTCGATTGAGGAAAAATGGAACTTGATTCGATATAGGTCTTTCTTCAACTTCAAAAACTGTGTGCTTCTACACCCTAGAATTTTTATTTATTTTTCTCTTTCTAGAATGTAAGAAAAATCATTTTATGTGAAAAAAAATATTGAATATTATAAACTTTTTTTCAACCAAATTAATTGAGTGATTCCTTCAAAAAAAACTGATTTTTAATGATGTCAAACAATTAGTATTTTTGTTAACTTATTTTGGTTAGTCCAATTGTAAGTCACATAATTGCAACGTAATAGAGCTAATTTGTCTAAATTTGACAACTATTTTATTCAATTTCCCCTATTTTTTACATTTAACATGTTTTCTTCTTCTCAATTCTCACTACACTTGTGAGAGTTCAACACCATGTTTATTATCTTCTCCCTTTACTGAAGTTCCTTTTCTTCTTTTTTTTCTTTAGTCGGATGTCGGATAGTTTATACCATGTCTCATGTTTAAAGGTAAAGTTCAGTTTAGACCATCAAATACATTGTTCCAACTTATACTATTTCAACATAAGTTCTTGATATATTTTAAATTTATTCTGACGGACTGAATTTCATAATGAATACCTTTGATATAAGTTGCTACAAAAAGTTATTTTAGTGATGTAAGTTGGAACAATATATTTTAGTGGTGTAAAGTAAATGGACCCTAGGTCTAATACATAGTTGACATCATGTTTTAGTGGTTTTCCATTTGATTAACTTGTATCTTACTTTGTATGTATTTGATTGTGCATTGTGCCAATTTAAGTTATTTTATATATTTATTCTCGATATTTATTAACTTAAGTTGCAAGTAATATCAAGAAAAATCTCATAAATCATTCAAATATAAGTCATTATATTTATAATACCAGTTAAACTACTTTTACCTAGCTCCCTTCAATTGCGTAGGTCTTTGAGTTTAATGACCAAGGAATGATTAAGAGCAAGGATTATGAGTCAAAGCAAATTCGTTAGACGAGTCAAAGCAAGTTATGAGCAAATCAGAACATAAAGTTTCAAAGTTGCAAGACAGGAAGATTTGCTAAACGAGCAGGAGCGAGTGATTTCAGGAGGATCAAGGAAAATACAAGAGAAAATTAGCTAACTGAAATGTATTTTGCTTATGCTTTGTTTGTGAGTTGGGTTTTGGAGGGGAGGGGAAGGGAAGGAAAAACTTATGGAGAGGTAAACTCTTGTTTGCGAGTTTTAAAAAAATAGGGAAATGTTTTGGGGGATTTTGAAGGACTTCATTTGTCCAATTTTAAAGTTCCCCCAAATTGGGGGGTTTTGGGGGGTTAAACATACAAATTGACAATTTTGTCATCATAATTATTCAAAATTTCAATTATATAAATTAGGGTTAATAGGTCTTTACCCCCCTGTAATATAGGTCATTTCTGGTTTTTCCCCCTGTAAAATATTTTTTTTGATTTACCCCCTGTAAAATATTTTTGTTTTGATTTACCCCCTAATAGGCCAAACAAAAATGAATTTTTTTTTTTTCAAGAAATTTTCGTTTTTGTTTGGCCTATTAAGGGGGTAAATCAAAATAAAATTATTTTACAGGGGGGTAAATCAAAAAAAATATTTTACAGGGGGAAAACCATAAATGGTCTATATTACAGGGGGGTAAAGACCTATTAACCCTATAAATTACAAAGTATATCACAATGTATTGATTTTAAGAGAAAAAAAATGGTCAAATAGTAAAATTATCACAGAAACCCTCCATTTCATTTCCTTGTTGGTTTCTTAACTCCCAAACAAGAGGAAGACTTTCCCTCCTTTCTCCCTTCCCTTCCCCTCCTAAGTCTTTCCTTCCCCTCCACTCAAAACTCGCAAACAAAGTCTTAGTGAATTAATACGGTTTTAGCGACCTACACAATTTTCTTCAAACCTATGTATTTGAGTTTGAAATTTCTATATCAATAGAAAAGTAAAAGAGATACTAAAGCAAGGCGAAAAAACAACAAATCTTTTAAACTGAACAAAGTTGCTGCAACTTCTTTGGTGTTGCATGTCGTGATAAAATAAAGGTTTGAGTTTTAAAAATCAATGGATGGTTTGTTTCGTTTAAGGTATTGTAAAGATATAATGTCGATGTCAGTGTGATTCTTCTCGTGTCATACATCCATGTTTGTCATAGTAAGTGGAGTAGTAACTAATTATTTAGAATCGCAATGGTTTTTTTTAATTTCATTTTATTAGGTAACACTTTCGTTATTTATCTTTTTTGTCCCGGTTCAGTTTTCATGTTATAAAATATCAACAAAGTTATCCTTTTTCATCAAAAAAGTAATTGAAAACTAAAAAAAAAAAATATCAAAAACTCATCAAACTCAAAGCTTCATCATGCAAACCAAGATCATATTTCATTGAAAAAATCTCATTAAAAATCATAAGATATTGTCATTTTATAACATAAAAGGCTAAATCCGGACAAAAAATAAATAAAGGACGAAAGTGTTATATGAAATTAAGTTAAGGAATGAATCGTGTAATTTTGCCTATTTTTTTATATTTACAATGCATAGCTTATTAGACAAGCAATATGCATCAATCAACTACATCTTTCAAACACTATTATAAGTAAAAAATCAACTTTTTAGATTTATAAAATAAATGATATATGTGATCTATAATATAAACCACATACATCATGAACATAAAAAGTATATTTTTATTTATAACAGTGATAAAAAGTGTATATCCAACAAAAGGTGCCAGGGAATGAAAATATAAGCACGGTTCATAATCATTCTTATATATGTGTATTTATTAGTTGTTAGGAATGGATTTGGCTGAATATGGTAGAGGAAAATAGGGTTTGGAACACTTAAAAGGATTTAGTAATCGTAGATAGATAGATTTGTATATTTAATACTTGGATAAATTGTATTTCTAAGATAAAAAAATTCTTAACCAATTTTATATACATTTTATTGTTTTAAGATCAAAAATGAATTTAACCAATTCTTTTTTAAGAGGATAGAAGTAGACGACGACATGATTTGTCATTGGTGCCTCTCTCAGCTTGTTGATAAGGACATCTAACCAATAGTTCTTATATATGCATCTCACTGTTTCACACTAACGAAGAAACAAACCTTTTGCGGAAAATTTACAAAATTAAACAAAAATAGTTTAGTTACATCAATTAACATTGTTTGGTTGTATTCTCTTTTAATTTTGTTGATTTCATGTGAGTGTGTCCAAATTATATTTTTTCTAAACAAAGCAAAATGAAATAATATTAAATTGAATCTTTCTAGCACAAGACGTGCCATAAAGATTATAAACATATACAATTCGTCAAAAAAGTTACTGCAACAACAACAAAACGGCGAGCAAAATAAACTAAATTTCAGACATCAAACAATTTAGAGAATACAACCTCCAAAATTGGTACTCAAAATCAAAAGTAGCATAAGTTGATTTCAATCACCAATAAATTTGAAGCTTGGTCTTCCAATTAAAGTTTGCATATTCTCTTCCTTTTGCCAAAAAATGCAGCCATTGTGTGTTATTATTTTTAAAAATTAAAAAGATATTGAAAAAAATTAAGAAATATAAACCAACAAATCTTCTCCCACTGACCATTATTTTTGGACTGTTTTTCCACCACCACCACTCTTGGTGGAACTTTCTTTTCCTTGCTCTTGCTCAGTAATTTGGTTTGAAGAAACAATTTTGTCTTGAAATTCTTGAACATTTTCTTATTTTCTTTATCAAGATCCATGTTATCCGAGTCATGAAATGTGCTTGTTTGTTTGTTCCCTCATAACCCATATCTTTCTTCCCATTTCACATTTTCTTCATGAGATTTAAGTGCTCTTCAACAATTCCTTTAAATGAATCGTTCATAAACTTGCTACAAAAACAATTAAAAATAAAGAGAAGAGGCAAGAAAATATAGAGATCTAATAAATAAACGAGGACACTAAAGTGAAACAATAGTTAAGTTCTTTAAAATAAAAGTTTTATGTTGCACCAACGAATTGATGTGTTGTGAGAGCAATGTTTGAGGCAAGAAAACAAAAAATAAAGAGAGGAGGCAAGAAAATATGGTGAATTCTAGGGTGAGGGATCAATTAAGTCCTTCACCCGTGGACCATTTAATTTCAACGTTAGATCAAAGTAAGACTATGTGATCCTGATAGTCATTATCACACCGAATCCAAGTAATTTCTCTCTCACTTACTCTCTTTCAACGGCTGGAAAGATCCATTTATGTATGCCGAGTGTCCACTTCCTCTCATTGCCGAGTAACTTTAACAATGGATGAGCTTTTGTATTGCAAAGGCTGAATTTAGCATATTTTTTAAGTTTTTAATTTTTGTCCTACCATTTTATTTCAAAGAAGGATCGGAGTGAAATCTATGGGGTTATAGTTGCATAAAATGTTTGTGGAATCTAAGGTTGAAGTTTAA
>Ga0228710_1001642_pt1 | contig 34036 bp, 18 predicted proteins | sample MedpolnodulmetaG_FD_177995 | JGI IMG/M metagenome (GOLD analysis project Ga0228710, IMG submission 177995) | Root nodule microbial communities from Medicago polymorpha collected in Santa Monica, California, United States - pink nodules | ecosystem: Host-associated > Plants > Roots > Nodule... | reverse complement strand
TATTTTTATGTGTGTATATATATATATATATATATATATATATATATATAGTATTATGTTTCTCGATATGAGAATAGGTATTTTAATTTTGCGTCTTTCTTGTGATTATAGGTGAAATGAAATTGTTGTTGCTCAACGAAGAGATCAAGCAAAACAATATAAGCCTAGAATTGAAGGAAGTAATTATATAAGGCAGCTGGAAGTTGGCTTAACAATTGATGGTCGGATTTATGTAAGTGTATCAAATCGTTTATCAAATAATCAAGTGTAAGTAGAGTATCATATTTATAGGGATTGTCGACCAACTAGAAAATTCATGTTACTTATTTGAGAACAATTAAAATAAATAAAAACAAAGGAAAAAGGGTAAAGGGGTTTTGCAATTTGATATAGGGTGTTCATGGGTTGGGTCAACCCAGAAAGTCCGGTTAAACCCACCCGAAAAACTCAAAAAAATGGGTTGAGTTGGGTAATTGGGTGTGTATGGTTTCTAAAAATGGAAAACCCATAAAAATAAATGAGTTTCGGGTAAAATCAGACCCAAACCCAAAAAACCCACTTACCCAATAATATTAATATTTTTTATCTTTATTTTCATAAGATAGAAGAAAGTTATATTTCCAAAACATACACATTATACCCTATATATTGAAAATCAAAACATATTAGTCCATGTTTGGTATCCCCGTAACAAACCGCAAACGCACGTTCATAATTGTCCACCGTGATTTGAATGAAATTGAGGGTGTTTGGATCTCAGATAGGGAATTGATTCTTAATCTTGGAATTCATTCTAGGTGAAGCAGCATTTTCTAGCTTTTACTGTTCCTTCAATCGATTCTCAAACAACCATTGACAATTTCTCAATTTTGCCCTCTTTAATAAAAACATAAGTAAAAAATAACCGTGGCTTGTCATCTTGAGGTGTCATCCCTCGTCGTTTTTCCTTATTTAAGGAGTCATCTGGATCGCCCATTCCATTTAATGAATTAAAGCAAAATAACTATAAATATAAAAAAAAATTCTTCAAAAACAGAAAATTAAAAAAACATAAGTAAAAAAAAAAACGAGTATGTAATAAAAATACACATGTATTCCCTTATTTTATTTGAATACTTCGTTTTTAATAATTGTGCAAATTTAGTACTTTTAATGTCAATTTTATCAAAAATAAGTAAAGGAAAAATATGTAAATATAAATATATATACACGTAATAAAACCCATTTTGGTAATTTACACACCTAAAAGCAATTTTGATTCAAGCTATCCAAACACCATCTTTGATGTCAATCACTTTTGTTGTTAAAACATCCAAACATTAATCACTTTACATTCAACTCATTTTTAACTAAAATCAATTCTATTAAAATCAATTTTCGTCACCGTGGAACCAAATACACGCTTAGAGTTACAATTAATATGTTGCACTTTTTGGTTATTTTGATACTAATGCAATTTTATGTCATGCAACTTTAGTTGGTTGCAAGTATTTTATGATGAAGTTAATAATTAAGAGTGAAGTTACTGGCCTGATTAAGGTAGGTATGCACCATTATTAGAATGTTGCATTATGTTGGTATACAAATTATTTTAAGAATGTTGCACGTTAAGGATAAAAAAAAAAGTTGTACGTTAACCATTTTTTATTTAAAAAATTTGGTTAAATTGATACAATAACGGTCTCCTTTAATTGAGAAATTCTCCAACAAGAGTGATAAAGTATATTAATTATACAATCAATAATAGTAGTAATAATAAGGGTTAATTAAGTTTTTAGTCTCTGTAAATATTCACAGTTTTGTTTTTAGTCCCTACAAAATAAAATCACACTTTTTAGTTTCCGTGACATTTTCCTTGAGTATTTTAAGGACCAAAACTGTTGATGGAAAAATTTATAGGGACTAAAAATGTTGATAAAAAATTTATTAGGGACTAAAAAGTGTGATTTTATTTTGTTGGGACTAAAAACAAAACTACCCTAATAATAATAAAATATTTGAAAAAATTATTGTGAATGATCCTACATAATTACAAATCAATTCATTTATATCTTTCAACTCTTACTAATAATTATTTCAAAAAAAAATGTATCAAACGAGTACTATATAATGACCATGAACCTTTTCAATATCCATATCATATTACTCATACTCAATCGAAAGATAATATAGTATCAAGATAAAAAAAACCTAGCAAAATGGCTATTCGCATCTCTCCTTCTTTATTCGTTGGAATTTTATGCATTATGTTGGTCCTTGCTGCAGGTAAGAAATATACAGTCCCTTAAGTTCTATTTCTGATGAGTAACTCATGCAAAGAAGAAAATAATAATTTATTATTTTAATATTATTTCTTTTTGGTATATCGTTCATTATTTACCATTAAATTACTTTATTCTTTTCTTTGCATATTCAATGAATTATGTACAGTTTTTAGGAATATAATTTCTATGATCAATAATACCTTGTTAACACATAAACAAAACAAGGGTTATATTTTATGAAAAGAATACAAGGGTTTTGAATTTATGATTTTTGTTGTTATGGCAGGACCAGCAACATGTTCAACCGATCCACAAATTGACTGTACTGGCCATGGACAATGCGTACAATGCAAAGAAACATGTATTCGTCAGGGCTTTAAGAAAGGTGGTGCATGTTTGGGATTTGAAGTTTGTTGTTGTTTGAAAGGTTGAAAAGAAAATTATACTGTTTTCTTTTCAAGAGCAGAAATATTAATAAAAAAAATATTCCTCATTATTAATGTTTTATTTTTCATTACAGTTTTTTTTAAGACCTCCGTTACGTTTATTAAGGGTTATCGACTTATCATGGCTGAATATGTACGGAAAAATAGCCATATGGCATTGCATTTTCTTTTATTTTGTTTAAAAGTTTAAGCATAATTAAACGAATTTTAATTTAACAAAGATTAAAACTACATGCTTAAAATTTTTATTGTGACTAAAATATGCCACTTTTTCTTGTAAAAACAGAACAAAATTCCTCATATTAAACCAAAAACTTATTTAACATAATGTTCTATATCCAAAACGTAATGGGTGGATGAATGGTTGAGTTTCACGGCCTTTGGTTAAATAATAAATTATAAAAAACTAAAACAAAAAAATGCTAACTAATGTTTTTTTTTTCTACAATAAAACACTTGTTAAGAGTCTGATTTACCATTAGTAAAAAAAAGGCTTAATAACAGTTTTTGCCTCCTAAGTATTAGGAAGTTGCGATTTTGACCCCTTAACAAAATAAAATACAATTCAGCCCTCTAAGTATTGTCCTTTTGCAGTTTTTTTCCCAGACCAATTTTGACCAAGTCAATGCTGACGTGGCCGCCATAGGTGTAATTTTATTTATTTTTATTAATTAAAAAATAATTATTTTTTTTAAAAAATAAATAATTACACAAGTTGCGGCCACGTCAGCATTGACTTGATTAAAATTGACATGGGGCCAAAACTGCAAAAGGGGCAATACTTAGAGGGCTGAATTGTATTTTATTTGTTAGGAGCCAAAATCGCAACTTCCTGATACTTAGGGGACCAAAATTGCCATTAAACCTAAAAAAAAAAAAAAATCTAATTTAGCATTTTCCAAAAAAAATCAATATTTACATACTAGTACTATATAATTTTGATCAAGTTTTCTTCACTTCAAATAATACACGCGACTTTTTTTTTTTAGAGGATAATACACGCGACTTGATCACAAGAACTCACATCTCTAAAACATTTTTCCAAAAATGTCAATTATCAAGCAATGTTTGGAATGTAAAATGACTCTAGTGACATCTTAATTAATAAAAAAACGTTTGAATGTCTCTCACGCCTATTATGTCAAGAAATTAATGGTTGTCGTTTAAAAAATATATTCAATTGTAATTAAAAAAATATATTTACTTAATAGTAGTTGTTGTCCTCTACTTTCACCATTTTGCATAATTATGACCATCAACAATAATAACATGTGCTTTACTTATTTGGCCTCACACTATATAGGCACCCCTGTTGTAGAGGAAATTTTATTCTATGCGATCACCTCTCTCTACCTCTCTCCAACTTGAATTTTTCTTAAATTTTTTATTCAAAATAAATTAAGGGCCTTAAAATAGAGAAAAAGACATCCAATGGCTCATGGTTGGTGTGACTGCAATCAATCATGGTCAGTTGTAGAGTATAACATTTGGAATACTACAAGGAAGTGTGACTATGAAAGCACCTTTATCTCTTCATTTAATAAATCTTAATGAAATACATAAATTTTCTTGAAGGTATATGTGGTTAACTCGAATTGGCACTATGAGAATTGGAGGGGTAGCCAAAAAGGTCTTAAGCTTCGGAAAAATTGTCTTGCATTCCGGGGTCAATTTGATTATCCCCTCTTTTCTCAGGGTAGTGAAAAAATGCAAGGATTTGTCTGCAACACCTTTTTCACGTTCCAATTGTAGACTTGAACTTTTATCACCATCATATCATCTTTTTATTTTATTTTATAGTTGATCCCTTCGTCGTTCCATGCAAAAAAAAACATGAAATCTTGTGACTTTGGGACATAGAGGTTTTTGGGTGGGCTTTGTAAGTTCATCTATATTAGGTTTCTCTTTCTTGCCGAGCTGAACTTTCTACCACTTGAAATAATCATTTCTTTTGGACTTCAAAGATATCTATATGTCTCAAAGAGTGACGACTCTTGACTTCTTCTCTGCTAAAGTCTTTGTCAAACTGTTGTATTCTCTATTTTTGGGTTTGTAGGATCCCGTTTAGGCATTGTAGATCCTCGACAATGAACTAGACATCATGCCAAGTCTCGTCATCTGTTGATTGCTCCATCCAATTTTAGTTTGTAAAGATAAGTTGCGGAACATCTCTATCGCAACCCCACGATGGTTGCCAAATGTTCACGGTAGTGAACTTGGGGTCAAATCTTGTAGGTATGGTGTCATATACTAAGCCTTCACTGTATAGTATTTTGGTGGTAAATAATGAGTGAATTAGAGTTCGCTAGGCCTCTATGTATAAAGGAGGATTAAGGTTTTTCCTCATCATAACTCAATAGCTATGTCCTCTTATTTCAGGATACTTGCTCCTCAAGTCTCGCCCAGAGTCGGTGGATGTTTAATCTCCAAGATTCATGGTCACTGCTCTCTCTCTCTCTCTCTCTCATCCCTTATAGTTATTGATGTATGGGATGATCCATCTCTCTCTCTCTCTCTCTCATCCCTTATAGTTATTGATGTATGGGATGATCCATCCATCTAGTCCACAGCACCCCAATCACAAGGCCTGAAAGGGTGAAGTTCTTATAGTCCTAAAGAAAATGTGTATTCAAACTTCTCTTCATAAAATTATCTTATGGAAATTAAGAATCTGATCATTAAAAAAGATTTAAAAATGTAATCCAGACGAAAAAGAATTGGCGGCCTGCTGCTTCTGGTAAAAGGAGAAGTTTGTCGCTCATTTACTTGAAAAAAAATAAAATTATTATCTTTCTAGTGATTGAAAGAAGGAAAAAAAAACTCATTTTTAAATTTAGATTTTAATCACCAGTGGGTTAATTATTTGATATATTTAGGGTTAACCTCCTAGTTGAGATTTTTTTTCAAGTTATTGTGGTTTGAATGGATATTGTATATAACTCTTTATTTTCTTAATTATGCATCTCTTGTATTGAAGTAAATATTTGAGTGGATCAATATATATTCTATTTTGATTTGCTAAAATAATATTTAAAAATTGTATAATTAAATAGAATAAAAATAGTTATATTTAATCATATTTAGAAGCACTAAATAAAGATATTTTGTTACTTATATTATATCCATGAGACAAAATGAGTATTCACTGTATTATATACATAAGTCTTGGAAAAAAACTGATGCATCAAGGCAGAGGCAGCTCCTGCACTATACTGTCATCTCTGATCCTTGCCATTCATATTCATATTTTTGTTACAAACACCAAACCATTACTTACCCAACCCTGCCATTCTCTGATCCTTGCCATTCATATTTTTGCTGGGGTCCTCCAACACAAACTGCTCCATTTTGATTCTTCAATATTGTTAAATTCAGGTTGGGTTCAACACAAAATCCATGCACAATAATATATTACAACCTCTTTAATTTTATTTTTCAGTTATATTTCACGTGTTCTCATTAATATTCACCTCTTCTTCTAAGTTCTAAACTAGCATGCGTGGTGGACAGTTATTTTATGTAACCAATGAAAGTTGTACACGAATGTGACCAGAGAGAAAGGACCCTTCAGGACAGGTTTTGACGTCACAAATTAGTTTACTCATGCGTGCATGATACCTGGTACTATGTAGTACAAATTCTGTAAGCTATTAATTTATCATTTATTTGGTGAAATGGTTTTCATTTATAATTACGTGATACTTAAAGCTTTGTCTGAAGTTATCATATTCATCAAAAAAGAATAATTTTTTTTTTTGAAACAACATATATTAATTGAAAGCCTTGCCCAAGAAGTGCATATCAAGGTTGTTGAACCTAGTGGTGAATACTCACAAGACACACTCACTTTGTATATGTTTTACTTTTCTAGTTGTCTTAATTGATTTTAGTTGAAGTTGAGTTTAGATAATATGATTTATGGAAAAAAAAATTATGTAAGACCAAAGTTAGAAATCCTAGTTTTAGAGACAAAATTAGTTATTACTGAAAATTCTTAAGCATTTTAATATCAATTGAGTTTTCTAAAATCACGGTTGATTTTTTGAAAAGTGAATCCAAATATACACTACAACAATAAAATAAGAAAAAACGGTTCAATATGAGTTCCTTCATATTACACATTTTAAGCTTAAGATTAAAAATGATTAAATACATGTTTGATCATGGAAGCTCAAAGAATCATCCTATTGACACATCAACGACCTATTTGCCACATAGACATTTTTGTAGTAGAGGTGTATCATATTCCGTAAAAAAATATGTAACGATGGTAACATTTTTAAAAGTAATGAACCAATTCGCGAAAAATGTTAAATGATTATCGTTATTTGAAATTAAGTTAATCGTTATTTTTCAGTTCAGATTGTTGGGGGGCTTCTTAAAAAACACTTGTTCTGCTTTTTATTTGATATAACTTTCTTGTGTTTGGACTGCTTAACGTGACAAGAATACTAGAGTTTTTCAACAAAAGGAGGACTTCATTAATCAGTCTCTTTTATTCTTTATAGTGTTTGCCTGCATTTTGGCGGTATCACTAAGCTTTTGTTCTTGTTATCCAGATGTAACTGATATTTTTATTTTCCAGTCTTTCTCTAGCACATCTTGTGCTAGAGCGACTAGGAATCTGGTTATTCAATTCCATTTTAGTTTCTTAAAAAATAGTTAATCGATATGACAATATTTTTACTTTAATATTAACAAAATGGTTATCATAAGACTATATATACACGACGGACCTATCCGCATTTGAATATTTATGTGAGTCTCGCGTCTATATGTCACTCGTTTATAATTTTCAACATACAAGACGACAATTTACTCAAATGATAAATAACTCTATATCATTACACAATATTTTTTTTATTTCTTTTTGTGGAAAAAAAATCCCACTTGGATGGTCTTATTATGTTTAATATTTTACAATAAGCAATCATATAGTTATTGGATAAAACTACATGATAAAATATCTGAAAAATTGTGTGAGTGGGAGACATTATTTGCTAACGTATGCAACTTGTAGAGTGACTTAGATTTAGATTAGATTAGACAGTATATATTGATGGGTACGTGTGGAAAGTGATCACTAGTCCCTCTCTTGTATACCTTTTTCCACATAGAAAAACAATTTTCACCAAACAAAATGGATTATTTGTTATATGTTTTTGTCTTTCCTTAAACCATGTCACACCCAAGGCTTGTGTTTTGGTTTGTCTTTCTATACTTAATAAATTGATTTGGTTGGTGGATCTGAATCAGATAATTCCTCAATGTAAAGTGCATAAGAGCATGCATATTTTTTTGTAGTATTTGGTGGGACACATAATTTAAGTATATATTTTGGGACAAAAATTCTCCCCTTTAGGTTATGGTCCTACCTTGCTTTGATATCTCCACTAAGAAAAACATAGAGCCATTGTTTTCAACATGTAATTGAACTGTTTTCAAATGGGGTGCGTATTTGTGTTTTGTTGCCTCCTTAGATTTGAACTCCATTCAAACTATAAAGTCTACTTAATTGACATCTCTAAGATTTTATGTTGACGTGTGTATTATTAATTTATTATTTATATAGTTTAGAAGTATTTTATTCACCATCATTCATTTATGAAAATATGAATATATGCATATATTAATAATCCCTCAAATCACCAGAACACTCAGACAACAATAGCTGTTGCTGAATATGATAGTATCCGTGCTCTCTTAGTTTTTAAGAACATGAAAACATTTTATCATGGGAGGGAAAAATTATTTACCTTATACTAGTATATTGAAAGATTCCTTGCAACACCACAGTAATGATAGATCCTTTAAAAAAAATTGTTGTGAACTTATGTTATAATATAATTTTCTTACTTTTAAAAATAATTATTATTTATCTACATTTTTTTAAAAAAAGTGCTTGATATAATAGATGTTTTAAAATATTTATTCAATTTTAATATCATTAATAAAGTTACCTCATTTTGTTCCTTTATCAATGATAAATCGGAAAATTATAAGTTTATTTAACTAATATGATAATAATTATTTTAAAAAAACTAATATAATAATTAATCTAGAAAAAACTGATATAATAACTACTTTGTTTTTTAATATATGTTTTTTTTAGAGATAATTGACTCTAGTAATTTAAAGTCAAATCAGAAGAGAAATAATGTGTGACCAAGAAGTTGTTAAAGTCACAAATTGAACTAAATATGAAGTTTGGTCGAGAGATGAGTAAAATCTAACGATGATTGTTTTAATAGAGATTGAACTCAGGTACTTCTAATCGATTATTTCAATCTTAATTGAAGTTTATTAACTATTTGATGGAGCTCAACCATCTAGTTGATAAGTATCATCTCTTTAACTAATTACGATGGACACAAAGGTTAGGTTGGATCTTTTGTTCAGGTACAAAAAAGAGATTGAATTTGTTTTAATGATAAATGTTAGTATATTAATTGTTATGTTAGTTTTCTTTTTATTAGGATTTGAATTCTAGAACTTCAACTCTTTAACTCATTTAGTTCAAATTAGTTGAACCATTCAACCCATCAAATTAAAAAATTGAATTTGTAAATTTTGTATGGTATGCATGAGAATTTTAAATTTCTAATGCAAAATTGATCAATTAAACAATATGATATATACTGACATAATGGAACAGCATCTTACACCAAAGTAGTATGACAATTTTATCTACATTTGTGCACCATTGAAGTATAGCTTAGGAGAAGGTCTGTACCCTATAGAGACATATTATGCACATACTTAATTTTTTATTATATGACATAAAGTGTATGATTAGTACTATTCAAGCATGCAAAACAAAGATTACAGTAAGATAACACTTCGTGATTTGGTGAGACAATTTATTTTAATCTTGTTTTGTGTTCTCTAGTGATAAACTGAAGATTCTGTAGCAGAGAGTAATATTGGTTGTGTCCCCTACAAAAAAGCTTTGATACAGTGAGAATGAGCTTTCTCGTGCTTCTTTAAGATTTTGTCATTTTCCAATTGAAAACAACAACTGAAATTCTCAATGTCTCAATATTTTCTGTTTCAAAACTGGAAAATGAACAGAATGTCAGAACCTTAATAATTCCAAAACAATGATAAAATTTACCGAGGTGATTTTTTACATAATCATAAATAATAATGATGTTATAAACCTAGGTGTTGCATTCATGTAATGTAAAGTTTATGTTTGGTTCTAAGTATAAAAGAAATAAAAATGATTCTACAGATGTATTTTAGAACAAATGTTTATGTTAGGCACTCTTATTTATTAATGTGACTGGATTTAGACACTCTTGTTAGGATTTGGGTTTTAACAAGTTGAATATGATTCTTTAGTCATGCTTAAATCACGGTGACAATGAGCATTTCTTTTTTATAATGCAGGTCTAGGTATATGGAATTATATTAATACAAATAAATAGTATCTCTCTAGTAATTTGTACCTCTAATACTTTGTTTAAGAGATAATTCAAAACTTTCACATGGAATAAGTAGAACTTTTAGCACCAAGCGTTGATTACTTGGACAAGTAAAATGGTTTTGGCCTAACAATAATTGACATTTTTTCACTGAAAATAGTTGACTTCTACAGTTGATTTATGTGTGAACCTAGTATCGGAGTGATAACTAATATGCAAGTTGATCTTCTTTAGTGCATTTTAGGCAAAACTATACCACAACCATGATTCATTTAACTTTAGTCAAAAACTTTAACTTATTTTAAAGTGTCAAACATGTTCTTTATTTTTTTAAGTGTTACATAATTACATTAGACATTTACACCCTCCAGTTAAACAAAAACCAACATTTTAAATTCATTTATTAAATAATATATGTGGTCTATAATAAAAATCATATACATTATTAATTTAATGAATCAAAAATGCAATGTTTTGCTTATAATAATGACCAGATGATGTATATCTTAAAAATATTTATAAATTCATTTAAATGATCATTAAATGATACTTCCTCTAATCTATTTATAAGATATATTTGAATCATCAAAAGTTAATGTATTCCGTTCAAAAATTATTTATGAAAATGTCAATAGAATCCGAAAGAGTATACTACAAAAAAGTATTTCACCACTCAGCACCATAGTTTTATACCATTGTTGACAATGACTAGATCACTATCTTAAATAAAAAATTGGTTTATAAGAGAACCACATGATTTATGCCTAAGAAGGGTAACTTATATTGATTAAATCACATTTTATCTTATGTGTAGAAACTAGAAAGAGTGTGGCCCTTCGTGTGGTAGTCAAAGAATAAGGGAGTGATAATGTAAGGATTCGCCAAATTGTTTATTTATGAGTTGATATTCTTTATTGTTTATGCGAATTGGGTCAATATAGGCTCATCTTGGTCAAAGAAAGTTTCAACACTCATAAAACTAATAAAAGTAAATAGATATTATCCACCGATAAGGTTTTCACATCGAAAAAAAATAAACTCAAGTCTTTGTAAAATCTGAATTGATTTTTTAGTAACTAAACCAACCAACATTGTTAATTAGCAACTCCCCCCGTCCCACAATATTTATACCATTTCACATAGATTATGAAAAAAAATGATAAATGGAAGAGAATGATAATTTTATTTAAATTTCTGTGTTAGCTATTGGTGTATTTTAAATATCATAAATGTAAAGTGGAAAATACTAACTTAAAAATTATGTACATAATATTAATTAGATGATACAATTGACAAAAAAAACAATATGTATTGAAAACTAAAAGTTGCAATCTTTTTATAACCTTTTTTGATTTTTATTTTTTTTGCAAATCCGACTAATATTGTGGGAGGGGAGAAGTAGATTTTTTTTGTCAAATAATTTAATGACTAGAAATTCACCTCTTAATATAAATAAGTAAGAAATCTAAAGTACGAATTCTGATTTATGCATATATAATACAATATTCATACAAATCGAGTTAAACTACCGGAGATAAGAAGTAGCCCTTTCTAACAAAATTATAGATTGTTTTGAAACTTGATGCTATGCTATATATCTTGCCAATCAATAGAATGGTGTAGATATAGACGTGCGCATCCAATCTATAATCCACTAATCTTTGCCTAGGTCATTACTCATTATATTCAATAATGCTGTCTAAGTATACGTTTGGGTAATAACAATCGATTTGCTAAAAAGGTCACTCTTCATTGGCTACACATGTATATATTGAAATATCCTCTCAAAAAAAATTGTATATATTGAAATATATATTGTCTAATTATTTTGTGGTTACTATTTTTCTTGACAACAGAACAAAATATTGAGTTGAATCACTGTAGAAATCCATGCCTAACTAATGTGTGAAATGAAAAGAAAAAGAAAGGGAAAAGGAAGGAACTCATGATTACAAAGGAAAATTTGATGCAAAAGGACAAATTAATTGAGGGTCCTTCAACCCACAAACATATACATCACATATAAATAAGAGGCTTTTTGTTTTTGTTAATAAAAAAACAAACGAAGAGAATGATAAACTACTTTAAACAAAGCCTCCATATTGGACCCAATATGTTTGTGCAAAACTTTTTTGCATTTCCCCCTTATGATGGAATGCATTATTTTCACACCATTTACTTGATAATCTTTTTTACATAAATTTAAATGAAAAATATCAAAACCACAACGATTCTTTTTGTGAATCATATGTGCCTAGAAATGTTCCTAATACATGTGTAATGTGTAACATAATAATAGAAAATAAACCCTCTTTTCTTGCCGCTAATTACTCCACATGGCACTCATCTAACTCAAGTAGTCTCAAAACAAATTGTTCTTATACCGTTTGATTAAAGTTGGAGATTAAATATAATAATCATAATTAAAGATTTCATTAGCACCTACTAATATGGCCTCAAATGACCATGATTGCGCATTTCTTGGGCAAGTAGCTAGGTTGCACTTAATTAGATAGGTTGATTTTTTTTTTTTTTTTATCATGGTGATTAAACTTTAATTAGTTCTTGAATTTACAAAAATAGCCTTGAAATTTGATAAATGAAATATATAGTATATATTTGTAGAGTGAAGGAATCCCAATGGAGAATGTAGAGTTTGGCATGTTACTAAAGCAAGACAAAGGAAGAAGTATAGCCTAGAGAGAAATATATATTTAGGGATACCCTCCTAGGGATTTATAAAATATTTCAATAACGATTGGTTTGATTATTATTTTATGTCTAAAAGAGCAACATTAACCCATTGCATACCTTGAAAATGAGAAAAAGGAAGGAAAAAAGAGTAATAAGATAAGATAAACAAATTAGGAGAAGGGTATAGTATATGTATTTGTACTTTAAGTTTTGTATTAATATATATTGCATGAAAATAATCGATGAAATTGGTTTCGAAAGTTGAAAGGATGGGAAAAAAGAAAAGATTATATTTGCTTTTGTTACTGCCCCTTTTCCTTTTTAGTGATAAAGTGGAGGGAAGTTGATGAAGATGTACTTGAAAAGATTTACAATAAAGAGTTTTTCCACATGGAGGAATATATATATAGTTGTAATATTCTTCGGCAAAGATTAAGCTTGATTGTGCTGGTAATCTTTGAGACTTGTGAATTTTGTATCATGCATATTTCATTGCATAATATAAATTAAATATCAATTTTGCTTTCCATATAGAGAGAATGAATGATTGTTTTGCTTCTCAAAATATTTATAGGAACATGCTATGCCCTAAATGTTTTAACTCAAGGTTTTTGGCCCTATTAGATATAACGAAGGAACTAAATTGATTGACGATATTTCATTTTTTAAATTGAGGACCGAATTGTTTGATCACTGCAATTTTAAAGATCAGAATGATTACTTGCATGACTAACAATTGCATAAAATTATACAGTAATATCGTTTTTTTTTTGTGTCAAAAAATCTTAACATGATTATTATAGTGATTTTGTGACAACAAATATAATAAAATGTCAATGAAAAATTATAATTGGACGAGCAAAACTTGATACTTAAACCGTATCTTAATTTTTTGGGCTTTCTTCCTAACTATATAATACTGTCTAATAAATCCAATTATAGACTAGAGAAATTGCTATCTGCATCCCCAGTTTTCTAATACATCCTTTTCCAATAAATTCACTATTTTGTGAAATATACATTTTTGGAAGAATACTTTTAAATGTATCGATATATCTAAAAACCATATATCTTCACATGTATGAATATCACAGTGAAATTGATCATCCAGATTAATTGATCTTTGGATCAGATGTTTAAAAGAAGAAGAAAAAAATGAGCTTCCAACATGTTGCCCCTCCATAGCAAGCTAGAACTCATCCCAGAAAAATATGCAGAGAGGTTGTCTTACAAAAAAAATAGGGTGCAAATAGAAGTCCCTCAAGTGACATAAATTGGAAGAGTTTTGTTTTCATCATATATGATATGATATGATATGAATATGAAACTGGTTTGTCGAATTTTTCATTGTTCGTGCGGCTCATTTGTTTTGTTTGATGCATGTCATGTCATATCATATAGTATACTATCTAGGGTTATAGTATGGACTGTGCAATATGTAACCAATTATGTCCAACACGCAAAGTAGCTAGCTGCCCTGATGTGAAATTCTTGGAAATAAGCCATTTCATGTATGTTTTCCAAATTCCCAAAACATTGAGAAATCAATTCAAGTCCTGAATTTGCTCATAATCTATTCTAGCCTAGTAAAGTAGTATTAATGTATGAAGGGAAAAAGAAGCTTGGTTGGATGTGTAAAGGAATGTTGATAGATGCATCATGGAGTCAACTTGTTAAGATTAACAACTTTCAGGATCAACATGAATGGATCTTAATTAATGAGTCTTAATAAAAGGAAAATTTTGTATTGAAAAGAATGTGACATTTTTATAAATTTGATTATATAAGCTTCACGATATTTTTACTATATTTATTTCTTTAATCAGTGTCCCAAGAGCATTTGTTAGCTTTTTTTTTAATTAACTTATAAGATTTTTTTTCCAAAAGCAATTAGAAATTTGTTTAGGCAAAGAAGTGGGAATGACCATCTTGCTGCCGGTGTCTTCTAACATACTTTTTGGAATCATATGCAAAAGTAACATCAACACTCGAAGTTTTTTTTTTTGGGACAGAATAAACCCTCAAAGTTAGCATTTGAGCATAATAAGAAAAGAAGATGAAAATGAATTTCAAATACTTCATCCGGTCATTAATATAAACAAAAAGAGATTTTATATTTGATACTGTAAAATAAATACATCAGTTATTCAATGAATCTAAAATGTGACTTTTTGTTTATAATAGTGATCTGATGAAGGATTTATGGATTACATTATGTTTGTTTGTCACTTGTTGGCAATGCAATTGCACACTTCTATAACGCATGATGAGGTAAGGTAAGGACATTGTTGTAGTACACTAGTACTCATGAATCACAAGACTTGTGAATATTCCATGAAATTCTTTTTCCAATAACCAAAAAATGAGTGTTGCTTTATATTTTCAATATAATTGAATTCACGGACACTAACATTCACCTTGGGTTAGACTTCAGGATTAGAGCAATAAAATGGGTTGCTTGGGAGCGCCCTTATTTAAATCAGTTGGTAAGAGATATCAGAAATATTCGCAGACGAGTCAGGAATTTGTTCTTCTTCATGCACATTAACCTGTTTCTTGCTATGCAAGCCTGTGTCTTTGGCCTCAACATGCTTCACAAAAGCTCCAATAGCCTTAAGATAATGCTGGACAATAGAACTAAGAACCTTATTATTAACATCAACTGTTAAGTTTAAAGGTTGATTGTCAGGAATAATTTCATCAACCTGTTGAGGAGATGAATGAGCCACTTGGTGACCAGACTCAACAGCAGAATGTTGAGATTTTAGAGTATTAAGAATTTCCTCAAACTGTCACTTAGTTGTATTAAAAGTAAAAAATTTAGACTGATGTAAAACTGCATCAATCTCATCATTATGAGTGTTATCCTGTTTGTCTTCCAAATGAACAACATTATGATTGTTATTCTGAGAAACATAAGCCTTACCCTGCAAAGGAGTTAAGAATTGTTCCTTAGGCATGTTAGTCCCCTCTTTAGAAATATGATTAGCATCATCAACCTTATCATCAAGTACTTTTTGCTGCAAGGCCTCCCCTGATGAAACTAACCCAGGATCTTTCATACTAGAGCATAACATTAATTGTTTTAATTAAATTTTACCTCTAAATTAATATTATATACATCATCCCAAAATATAAAATATTCCTCTATGAATCTATGGTAATGATAAACGCTCAATGGTTAATTATGATTTTTTGATAGACTAATGTTAAGATATTTTTTTTTTTCAACAAGGACAAATGTTAAAATATTAGTTGTTATATTTGTATTTTTTTCCTTCACTAGGTTTGGATTTCGATCATTTAACTTCCTTAATCCTTTGTTTAAACAAGTTGAAGCAATTAGACAAAGCTAAAAAGAAATAAACTAAAGCGAATAATCACCCAAAATTAAAAAATTAAAAAAAAAGAGAGAAATAAAATAATTAAACTTGAACTTTTTTTTTTTAAATCTGAAGAAGAGTAACATTCATTATAAAGAGGCTAAAACCAAAACACATTAGTTTTACACGTACAAATAAAATCGTAAGGTTCTCTAGGGCTTTTCTATATACCAGCTTCCTTTGGAGAAACATAGCAAAAAAGGTTGAATTTCCAAGTCTTCTTCACAGCTTCTACGTCTCTCACAGAAATCACTTTGGCAGTGATTCTGATCCTTGATTAGACTTCTTGACTCAAAAGCTTTTACAGAAGATGAACAGCCACCAACTTTTCTCCTTGATGTACAAAATTATCAAGGAAAGGCCAGAAACTGTTTTAAGAAGTTTTTAGCATCAGACATCTTTGTGTAAGTCAAAGTAAAAACAACGCCTGTAACTTCTTTTGGCATTTTCCTAAACTTTGTCGTAATAGCCTTTGGCAAATCTATCAAACAACTAAGTTGATTCTGGAACGCCTAATCTACTGCCACAGTTATTGTTCTTCCTACATTGAATCAATCTAGCAACATTATTTACTTTCTCAACAATTAGTGGAAGAAGCTCGGCAGCATCATTCAAAAATTGAACACCATCACTTGAAACCTCTTCTCCGTAACTTTTTTCCAATTTTGAAACTAATTGCACAGCACTCTCAGCAGCTGCATCCAAGCTACCAAATGCTTTCTTGCATGCAGCTATGGTTTCTTGCAGTTCACTCCCTTCACAGCCACCTTCCTTTTGATCTCGGTCTAGCCCCAGCTGATCGACAGTTGATCTTTCTTTGGCAGGGTCCTACAATAGACATTTTGAGAAGCATATATTGAGCAAAGTGATTCATGGTGCTACTTTTGATAAAATACAGGCTTTTTTTTTCTTTCTATTGCGGAGTATTAAAATGGAAAGGACCACTTAGTAAGGACTAAATGAACACTGTTATCATGTGAACTCGTGCTTTGATGAAACATAACTCATAATTCTAAGTTAAAACTACTAATCTTAATATTCTTTAAACCAAATTGATTGCAAAAGTTAGGACATAGGTTTATAAATTGGTATATCACACATACCTGTTTGCGAGAATTTCCCACTTCTTCAATTTCCATGAACTGCGAGGATCTGCTTTCTGGTATAATATCAGTTGCAGCTTCTTCCTTGGACCTCTTGCTATCAGGCATATTTCTGACAGGACTACTAAATAATTTCTTGTAGTCCCCTGCATAATCCCATTGTACAGTATATCTTGCAGAAAACCTTCTAACTGATGAATTCCTCGACTCCATCTGTGCACAAAATACGTCAGGTTAAAAAAAAGCATTTATAAGCTCAAGAAAACCTTATAAGATATCTTACTCCCGGAAACTGAGTAGGATACCAATTTCTTTTAATTTCCAAGCTCAATGTGATTTTCAAAAAAAAAATTATTTAGAAAAGAGAAAATCTTGGTTTGCAAAAAAATTTGGAAGAAAAAAAATCATAACTTGTAAATATCATCTCAGTATGGAAATACCATTTTCAGAAAAACTGTAGTAGTGGTACATTTGCAAAGCCAAAGATAACTTTTAAATAAAACTAAAATAATAAACCAGTTGTATTACCAAAATTATATTCTAAATTCAATAGAACAAATAAAATTTAAAAATAATGCAATGTTGTACGAACACAACCCTTCTTACCCATGTTAAAATTTCTTCTTTATTCTTCAAAATAATAGCCTAAAATTAAATATAGTCGTTGCATGCAACACTAACCTTATGTGTATTTGATAGGCTTCCAAAATGTCGCTTAAAGATACCACTCTCTTCTTCACAGCACAGACTGTCCAAGTTATCATCAAGAGTTCTTTTTGACATGCTTCCAGATTCTTCTAAATGCGACTGCTCTGCTTTTCTATCGGAAACTTCTTCAGAATACCCTGAAGAATCATTATTTTTACCGACACGCTGGTCCAAAACAACACCCATTTCCTCATCAAGGCTACTAGGCTCAAAGGAGATCTGGTTCTCACTGTTCATAGCCCTATCTTGTCCTAGAATAAACCATCATTTATAACATTGGAGTATATTTTTACAAGCTCATCAAAATCACAAGATAATGAATTTAATAGACTATAGTGAATGATTAACCAATCACATGCATCTAATAATACCGAGTAGAATTTGTATCAGCAGCAGCAGCAGCAATGGACATTGTGGTCATTTCCAGGTATAGTTAATTGTTTAAACCAGAGTATTAAGTTAAATCAAATGATACTCTCTTAGAAGAATTTAATAGTAGAAGGTGTATTTAAAAGAGTTAATGTTAAATAAGAGATTTTTAGGCAACATAAAGAATGGTATAAAGGGAATTCTAATAATTAATACTCTTGAAAAAAGGTTTTTGTTTCTTATAATTAGGACCTAAAAATAATCTCTATTTGATTTTTACAAAAGGACCAGTGGGAGTAATAAATGTTGATTCACTCATATTGGTCAATGGCGGCCATATATTCACAATCTACAAAAATGGGCAGAAGAACTCTTCTCCAGAAATAAACACTCGTGTGCGTATTTAGAAAAGAACTTAAGAAAAATCACTTATGACATCGGCTCCCATCCATAAATGCTTAATGAAATTTTTACCAAAAACTATTCCAGTAAAAACTGTTTCCCAGACACCCCTAAGTAAATATGTCAATTAGAGGTTTGAGAAGGAGGAAAGAAAGCAAATGCCAATTTCTAAAAAGTAAACTATTCCTGTAATTCTGTATTCTTGCGTTTCTTCAAGTTCTTTTATACTCTACTCTTGTAATCTTCTATTTTTTGTGTAGTATATTTTACATTTAAGAAAAAAAACAGTTCATGAGCGTTTGCGTAGGACACGCAAATACAATGTCAACATATTGTTAAAGTACAAGCTTTTACAAATCAATATATACAATTTGACCACCTAACGTTTTAAAAACTGAGCTGGATTTCAATTATCAAAACAACTAAACTTCCTCCAAGATGTGGTTCAATTGGTTTGGTTCCATCAATTATACTGAGGTTTGACAATGATTAAACTGTTGTTGAATCAGATACTGATCTAATTGGAAATATAGCCAGCACGGTTCAACATGGTTCTACTCGGCAATACAGTTCAGTTTTTAAGACACTAGACCAGACACTTTGCATGCAATATCAAATGTCCATTATCTATAGGTGCATTCAAAACTATACAAAAGAAAAATAGCGTAACCACTAACCAGAACATTTTTATTAGTACACTAGCTTTTGTCATCAAAATCATATTCTTCACTACAGCTAAATCATGCTTCGTTGACATTTTGATTTCTGCACTATCATATATAAAACTGAGATTGAGAGAAATATGATGCGAGTAAAAGGGCCTGACTTACTTAAATTCGAAGAAATCTTTGGAAACCTTGTCTCAAGTACATTCTGCATCTCGGGGGACGAAAGTGCATCCATACAAACAGTGTAAACAGAGCGCCAATGGTTGTCCAAATCAGTGTTGCTGAAATTATAGTGTTTTCATGAGCAAAGTGATATGCCACAAAAAAAATAAGATTAAGACAGACTCGGTGCTTACTTGAAAGTACCTCTAGGCCTTGAAGAACATTGAGTGCTCACAGTCTCCGGCGATAAAGAAGTATGATCAGATAGTATTTGGACTTCTGGGGATAAAGCAGAATATGCCTGATCATCATCAATGCAAGAAATATTAGAGGGTGGACTTCATACCCAAATCCTAACACCATTTGTGGTGATCATGGAAATAAGAGAGATTTTTGTACCAGCATTGTATGCTTGACACCACTACAATAGATTCCTTATTTTTTAAACCTTGACACCCTTACATTAGAAGCTTCAACAAGAGTTTATTAGAATTTTAACTTCTACAAATGAGGAGGAACAAACTAGCTTATCCTAATGTCATCGAGAGATTGGTTAATTAGAAGGAAATAGTTTTCTCTAGCACATTTTCAAAACTTAATCCAATTAAAATGCCAGTTTCAAACCATAGATAATTAATTTGTCCTCTACAATGATGATATATACGTTCTTGAAGATGCTGACCGATACCTATATAGCTCTACTCATGTATACATCTCCAAATTCCAAATATGTTTTCATAGGCATAAAAAAGCTTCTACATGTTTGAAATTGTGGGTAAGGGGAGAGAATTTAAATAGAATGTAGTTTCTCAGAAAGAAAAAAAATCCAAGTACAGATACCTCTGATGAAGTGTCACTAACATTCCTGAAGACATTATTGCAGCCAGTCACTTTCGCTTGTGCCCATCTGGGAAGTCTTGAAATACTATATTTAAAAGACGGAGTCTCTCTATGACTACTTTTTGAATTAAGCACTCCATTCCCGCTTTGTCTCTCTTTCCTTAATGAACATACATCCTCATGATTGATCTTGCAATGCTGACACTCCTCTTTGCAAGATGATAGATGACTACAAGCAGGAGGTTGATCAGAGATTCTTAAAGGCAATGGATTACTTTTTTCCATTATTTTCTCCAATATTTTAGAAGACAGTGGAGTGGGCAATTTCCATACAAAAACACAACCATCACCATCCACCTGAATACAGAATAAGTTAATAATTTTTTGATTGATGATTAAAAAAGTGAAGGCAGCATCATTGAGATGAGAAATTGATGAAGCATCTTCCAGACTAGTGTGATGAGAAACAAATGAATTACTTGAATGACAAGATTTTGAAAATTTAACAATGAAGTCAATGATTACAACAATTTATTATTTGTGATCACATTGACTTTAATTTCCTTATGCGAGTTGGTGTTTGTGGCTATTGAGACATGTTATGTTACCTTGATTGATTTGAGACACATACTATTGACTTTGTAATTATGTAGCCATTAGTTTACATGAAAATCATGTACGTTTTTGAGACTTTTTAATTTACTTTTTTAATAATTTACGTATATTTTACTTTTTTAATTTATCTATATATAATGAAGGAAATGCATAGCAAGGACCACTCGAAAAATGGTCCATTGGAGCACACAACAATAACCATTGTATGTTTTGATTTTTAAAAAATATGGACCAGATGAAAAAAAAGGAAAAGGGATATTATAGCAATGTGATATTACAGTGTCTGTCACATTAAACATAAAAGTAACTCACTGAAACTAAATGCTTGCAATCAGTCAAGAAGATGACACCGGTAACAATTTCAGCATGTCCTGTGGCCTTGGCAACCATCTCTCCAGTCATAAAGTCATAGATGCAGATGGACTTGTTAGAGTATGAGCAGACCACATATGTGCAGCTAGGATCCATTATAACCTGTTAACATTATTAGCTCCTGATGAAGAATATCTGCAATCTTTTCAAACAATGAAGCTCACCTTTATAGGTTCTCCAAAAAAATTATCATGATTGTAGGACCTTATTAGTTTCCGAGTTGCCATGTCGAATGCCTTTATCTTCTTATCCTATAAGTATGATAATGCAATTAGTGACTCTAAGCGCTGATTCTACAAAGTACAAATTATGAGCATTGATCTTATTAATTCTGAGCATTCAACTAATAGGACATGTTTTAGAATTTACTTGGGAAGTATTCTATGATGGCGTAAGCCACCCATGAACTTTGAAATGAGTATCACTGGTATGAAACATATACATTACCTGCCCAACTGTAACAACAGTCTCACATGTCTGATCCACAGCCATGTCATAAACAGTTCCACATTGTGAAGCCCGTTGACGATGTTGCAGCAAAATTTTATAACCATCATCTGCTACCACTACATCATGAAGCACCAGGAAACTGTGTACTAAAAAAGGATTACGTTAATTGCAGAGGAAAACATTCAATGCCATTAAAGTAATATTAGGTGCACTGGTTACTATAGAAAATAATTTCGAACAATAAATGAGTGGAAGTTTAGATTGAGGATATAACACCAAAGGAGAAACTTAACCAAAAATAAGACTTGTGTTCTAAATAAATTTGTGAACATTTCCAACCAATGCATAGACTACTTTGAAATGCAAATTCCATTGGCCTGTATCCATTATTTTTGTAAACTGCTTCCTAGAGAACAGTGCTCAACAATTATCAGGTAACTAATCAATGATTCAGATGGGTTTTCTTCAAAATGACAAATTAGGATCAAAACTAAATGATTTTATACTCTGAGAATGTGACATCATAGAAACTTTGAGTACATCAATTTACTTTTAACTTTCTGCCTTTCTAGCCTAGATTTTTAAGGGTGGTGGGACTGCTATTAGACCATTTCAAATCAACTGAAAATAAAAATCCTAATGTCCTTTCCATACAGAAATACTGCTAAATGTTAATATTTCAAATTTCAAATTTAAATGACTGACATATGATATGCATCAGTGTTGTAATTCGATGCAACGATTTAAAAATTGCCTTCACTTGAATAACGTTTGCCACCAAAGTTAATAGCCAGTCAACCAAGTGGCATTGCATTATTGTCATCGATAAGTCATTGAGTAAACAAATAAAATAATGAAGAACTAAAAATTTGTTTTGGTTATTCAATGATGTATTCCCAGTACATTTTGACTTCAGTAATAATTGTCAATCGGCATGCACTACTAGACAGCATTTCCTAATTGTAATAATGAGCCATAAGAGGTTGTTAAAGTTCAAATTCATTTGTAGTTTTTCCCACAAAAGTCAGAACCTCTATGTAAAACTACTGTTTCCTTTTATTCAATTGATCAGCAAAACTTACACAGTCCATTCAAATTTTTTTGTTTCAAATATAATGTTTGAAATACCGAACCTATGCTAACATACCTATCAGCACTACAACTGAGGATCTTGCAACTGTCACTGCTAATTTTGATAGAAGTCACTGCAGCCGAATGATTACCAACGCTGCCAATAAGATCAAAATTTCTGCACAGTCGTACATTCATACAGTCATCAAAATGCACAAGCAGCCAATAAAGCTAGCCTATAAAACTGAAAACTGCACCTTTCAGCATCATAGAGATGGATCATACAATCTCGTCCCCCTGAGGCAAGAAAGTAACCGCCTTTTGCAATTTCCCCATATAGGTCTTGGGTGGACAAGGTAAAGCATAATGTAAGAATCTCGGCATCATGAGCCCCCTGAAACAATATGCAGGATAAAAATGACCATGAACATAAATGTATACATTCAATATTGCACAATAACTTTAAATAGACTCAGGTGTCTGAATTTACCTGCAAACATGTGTAATCTGATGTTTGAAGGTTGTATATATGAAGGTTTCCATTGCAATCACCAGCAGCAAGATGCTTTCCATCTGAACTAACAGCAAGCGATCGAAATTCTTGACTGGTAAGATCTACCTTAACTGCATCACGCTCAAAAGTACCAGCACTTACTGCAGCAATAGACAAGAAGAACTTAACATGTAAGCAGTGGATAGCATAAGAAGTTGTTGGTGTTATAGGGCTTAATCCTTTCGGTACACAGGGCAGAACATGAATACTAAATAATAAAATTATATTGATGTGATATGGATAATATATTAAATCTTTCTTACATAAGACAAAGTGGTTATCCTTATTTTTACTAATACTAGACACATTATAGTCCTAATTAAATAAGCGAACAAACTGTGATATATAAGGAAATATAAAAAGCAATCCTAGGATATAATGAAAGATTGTCAAGTTGCTCTAAGATCAGATCATGACTATGAAACCTGTTGTAGCCTGATGCAGCTGTTGCACTTGTGGCCATTGTGGCCTTGGGCTGCATGTTTTAGTGATTTCGAAAAACACTGCAACTGCGGTGTGAAGCGCCTACGGGCACAAGGGAAGCCACAATATCGCAACCGCACACCATTTGAATTTATCCCTTGTTTGACATCAGTGCTAACCTATTAAAGTTTCTAAAAGAAACGGGGGGTTTTCATGAAATAACATGAATCGATACCTCCCAATAAGCTGGGGCTACAGATTCTTTTCTAAATTATAGGAAGCAAATTAACAGGCTTTCTCTACAATAGTATATGAAATGAACATTATGTCTTTGTACAAAATCAATCAAATCTGAAATAATATTCCGTAAATTTTCTAGCTTCAAATTAAGATAGTAAGATATTTTTCATTTATTCTGACATAATTGAATTGAGAATTTTGACAGTTGGAGTTACCTAAACATGAAGAACCGAATAGTTCATTCTTAAGTTCTCAAATCATAATTGAATTGAGAACTTTGTGTGATGCTTTTTTCACACACAAAGATAACCCTTCACCATTTTCCATTCCATAACAACAATAAAAAAACTATCAAATCAATATTCTGGATGGCTGTTGTAACAAACGCATCAATATCTCATGAGTTGTGTTCCTCCACATCAATCCAATATAACCAAGTTTCCATGCAATGATTCAGCAACACATTCTCATTAATCTTTACCCTTCAACACATAAACAATACAACATACCCCAAATACAATACAGTAAACCCCAATTACAACGGTTCATAATAAAAATCAATACATCCTCTAAAAAAATAAATCAATACAAAAAAGGAATAACAGCTTTCCTTTTCTTAGGATAATCCTCTCCAAATTTCTCCAAATACCACTGATGATTAGCACGTGCCCTAGGCCCTAAATTAGCAAAAGTATAAATAAAAAAGCCCAATCCAGCCCAAGACCAAGTCATCAAAGCCCAACCAAACCACTCCACAATCTCCCCAAAGTAATTAGGACAACTCACAAACTCAAACAACCCTCCTTTGGGTATCACATACCCTTTCCCTTCACCTTTAAGCCTCAACAATTCCTTATCCGACCAAACATTAATCATCATTCCAACAAAAAACACAAAAGCCCCGAAAAAAAACACAACCCAAAAACACCATCCATTGCCATGATCATCATCAAAATCTTTGTAGTGAGAGACCCATCTAGCTTGAACAAAAGAATTCAACAAATTGAACAAAAAAGCCATAACAGCTATACTAAAAGGAAACCCAGATGGGTTTTTTGTTGTTTTTGTGCGGAATAAACGAAGAGGGTAGGTGATGGTGCGGTTGAAGTAATGAACAAGAAAAGGGGTTATGAGGATTATTGATTTTGGGTTTGAGAAGTTTTTACCGTGTGGAAAAAGGTAAAGGGTGAACCAAAGAGTGGGACTTTCCATGAGGAACCATGCAAGAGGTGGAGAGAGATTTGGACCCCAACCAGGTCGATAGTGTTTACCATATGGAGCTTGGAGGAATGTGAGAGAGATGAAGGTTGGTGGTGCTATGAGGAAGAGAGTGAGGAGTGCGTAGTGGAACATAGATTCCTCTTGTAAGAACATTGTTGTGAATGTTTGTGTGTGTGATGATGTCGAAAACAAGATCTATTATAAATAAGGAGTTAACTTTTTTTACATTGAAATTTTGTTTTAACTTTTTTCTATTTTTGAGGAAGTTTTGTTTATACTTTATATATTTTTTTGACTGATTTTATTTTTTTTAGGAAATATTTTTTTGACTGATTTTATTTATATACTGGAAATGTGGGTGTAACCAAAAATAAATAAATAAGATATTTATTCATTCAAGTCGGTTGATTACGTGTCCTCGTGAGCTTAGCTCAGTTGGTATGAACAATACATGATATATGCAAGGTCTGGAGTTCAAACCGCGGCCACCACCAAAAAAATCAGTTGATTACGTCAATAACAAACAAATCTCAAGTTCCCTCAAAAAAAAAAATGAATTCCATGTTATTGAAACTAAAAAAAAAAACGATGAATTTGTGATATATAAGGAAATGTAAAAAGCAATCGTAGGACATAATGAAAGATCATCAAAGTTGCTCTAAGATCAGATCATGATATTATAAGATACGAATACGATGCATTTTACGAAATAAATAACATCTTAAAACATTCCTAACCCTATTAAAATTCCCTCTGAATTTACAAAAACAAATAAGATTGAAAAACAATTTGTGTGAAGACTATGAAACCTGTTGTAGCTTGATGCAGCTGTTGCACTTGCGGCCATTGTGGCCTTGGGTTGCATTTAGTGATTTCTAAAAACACTGCAACTGCAGTGCAATGCAGCTACGGACTCAAGGGAAAGCCACAAGATCGCAACCGCGCACCATTTGAATTTATCCCTTTGACATCAGTCCTAACCTATTAAAGTTTCTAAAAGAAAAGGGGGCTTTTCATGAAATAACATGAATTGATACCTCCCAATAGACAGGGGCTACAGGTTCTCTTTCTTAAATTCTAGGAAGCAAATTAATGGAATTTCTCTACAGTAGTATATCAAATGAGCATTATGTCTTTGTACAAAATCAATCAAATCTGAATTAATATTCAGTAAATTTTCTAGCTTCAAATTAAGATAAAGATATTTTTCATTTATTCTGACATAATTGAATTGAGAATATTGACGGTCGTGAGTTACCTAAACAAGAAGAACCCAATAGTTCATTCTTAAGTTCTTTGGCGTCTTTTGACAAATCAGACTGCAAAGAAATATCCCATAGCCTAATTGTACCATCAGTAGAGCATGTTGCAAAAGAAATCCCTCCAGAACAACCTTTAGCAGTGCAAGCAAGAGATGGATCATGCATGTTTTCACAGCATAGATTCTTGATATCCCATATGCACGAGGAATGTGAAACTAGCACAAAACACTTTGTAGCCTGAAAAAGAAAGACATTTTGTATGCATTAACCACTACTAAATGTATATAACACCTAAAAATATGGGGAAAAACTTACTGCATCTTGCACTAATTTAAAAGCAATGTCTTTTGAGAGTAAGAAATTAATCTAGATGAATATGTAAGGGAAACCTGCTGATATAAAGTCTCACAAATGTCGGACCCACTGTAGATTTATTCTAGAAAAACTTGCCTTGCATATACATGACACTAATTTTTATCTAACTTGCATTAAAGTTACATAACAAGCAAACCAAAAACTCATTTACCTGATTCACATCATGGATGTCCCAGATGTAGAGGCTATGATCGCTGTAAATAACCACTGTGGGATACAAATGAAAAGTATATCAATGCACAATGCAAGAGTTTGTTAAATACAATTATCAAAACAGTACACTCACCAAGCTTTTCGAAGGCTAAAAACTGACATGCAACTGCATCAGGCAGTGCAGTTAACTGATGCGAATTCTGTTCAGGAAATATGGCATGGTAAACAGTGTTGTTTTCTTCATAAAACTTCTTGGCCTTTGAATATAATATACTGCCTACGTATTCCAGCGACACGGGGGTATATAATAGGACAGTTCCATTATTGCATGCACAAGCAATTAGCTTTTCCGATGTTGATAATGCAAAAGCTTTTTGAACCTGAAAATATAATTTGGGGATTGTTAAAAATTACAAAGAAATATCATCTAACACCAGGCTAATTTTCACGACAACTCAATCAAATTTGTTATGGGATGGTTATGGAAAGATCAACTGAGTTTTTCATCTTAGAAATAGAAACATTATTAGAACATTCCAGCTTTAACTTGGAAAACATGCACTTCTACTTGGGAAAACTATTTGAAGTCTTAGCACGTGGGTTACAATTTAAGTTACTTGACATTCCATGCATCAAGATGTCATCTTCTGAAAGATGCCTTTGGCACACATCAATATATTGCATGTACCTTCAAGATCACCGACTTTTTGACTGACAGCCCAGAATGAATAAGGTATAAAATGCCTGTAAACAGAGAAATTAACAACTCAAAATATTAACCAGAAAAATTCAATTTTAGACTTGCTATACACTGAACCAAACCTGAATCAGTCAATGCGTATATAGGAAATAAACCACCAGCTTGTTTACGATTATCATCGCTGCTGTTTGTCCACAAAGAAGCAATAGATGTAAATGAACAATCTTTCTCAATTGAGAGATTAGCAAGCTTTTCGTGTATTGCTAATGATGCAGTCCTGGCAGTCCTGCGCATCCCTCCATTTTGTTGAGTTTTCCTAGATGATTCAATTGTCCAGAATTTCAAGTGCTTTTTACCGGCAGTTATGATAAATTTTGCATCTGATGAGAAGCCAACACTTGAGACAGTGGAACCAGATGAAGTTGCTTGAAACTTTGTTATCAGGTGACCACTCCGCCAGTCCCAAAGGTAAATATATCCACCACCAGATACCAGATGTTTACCTTGGACAGCATACTATATAATGAGTAAGAAGCAGCAAGTAATAAAATTCAAGAACAGCATATAGATAGTTAAAGTGTAACCAACCATTCGGTGAGAAACAGATGCATGTAACTCCCAGTAGATGGCCTTTCAATTCAGAGACAACGGACAAAGAAGAAGAATCCCAAACTAGTACTGAGGACTGGTTTCCTGTCTGCAAAACATAGTTAGGCTCATGTAAAATATGTGAAAAATGAAACCATAATTTGTATAATAATGCAAATGTAACTATTTTAGGAGAGAATACGTAGATACATGTAAGCATATATACATATATATCCAAGTTGTATTCTTACAACAGGTGGAGATTTGACTATGAATATGTATACAAATGCAAATTGTGAAAAGCTTAGTCACTCACAGGCAGGAGCGTAATGAGGAATTGGAGGGGATCAAGTTCAGAAGACATAATCTAAACTAGAAAGTTTTAAAATGTCATTAAGTATACTCTCTTTGATTGTTTAATACTTACATGGGTCCCATATAAACTTGGTGGGACCCACATGAATTCCAACCAATCAATAAGGGTGCATTGGAAAGAGTGTGTTGCCAGCATTATTCTATACAAAATACTAAAAGGAAACCCACCATGATCAAAATGTGAGAATTGATTCTTACCTCTCCAGCCGCAACAAAGCGGCCATCTTGTGACAAAGCTACACAGCTCAAAGGCTTCAATGGCAATCTATCAGATGCAATGAGGTGCGACTGAGTACCTGAATTCACATCAAGAATCACCACCACAGAACCTGCCAAATAAGCACATTTGGAACTCGACACATTCGAAGCTAACCCATTTCCACTTTTCGTTGTCAATCCAATTACCTCCTCCAAAACAAGCTGGAACAAAAATCCAAACATAAGAAACAATCAAAATAGCAAGTATGCTAGGTTTCCAAACAAAATCCACCACTAAGTATCTTTGTAGCACTGACACCTCTGATTAAAGACATGTACAGTGTCTTACACATTTGTTTACGTCCAACTAATTCATTTTCTCAAATTATTATTGGTGTTGGCGTGTCAAATGTGTCTGTATCAGTGTTTCATAGTTCAGTACTACTCAATACACAAACTCATCACGAAATTTTATGTAGCACGTGATATTTAGCTCAATTTTCTCATGAAACAAACAATGTAAAAGTTTATGATCCTGAAAAACGAAATGCACTTCGAAAAAATTCAAATTAACTAATAACTAGTACTACTCAATATATAAAATTAGCCGCAAATGTTCACAATTTCTAGCACGAATTTTTCTGGAGAAACAAACACTGTATATGATTGTGGTTTAGGTTTACGAATTGAAAATGTGCGTTCTTCAACAAACTGAAGAATTGGTAAATAGTTGTCACTACGCGATTTTTAGGGTTCTTGTTGATAAAAATAAACATAGAAATTGTTAAAGAAAAGGAAAATGAAAATGATTATGATGAAAAGAAGAACCTTGCATACAGTATGAGGTTTTTTGAATCTGCTGCGAGTGGGCTTCATCTTTAGCTTTCACGATTTCACTGGAGTTTAGAGAGAGAAAGAGTGATAACAGCAGAGAGAGAGAGAGAGAGAGAGGCGGGAGTTTTGCCTAAATGCAAATGTGACCAATCAAAATCAAAATTATTATGGGTCATAAATTCGACTATAATTTTTATTTTTTTCACAACTTAATTCTCTTTTGTGTCCATTAGTTTTTTTTTTTTAATTATTTAAGTTGGTCACTTGGATCACCTCAAAAAAATAAGTTCACTTGCCTATTAAAAAAACTTACTATGTTAAACTTTTTTTAGTACCCATTTGGAATCACGGTGAAAATAGTACCCAGAGCTGCTAACGCTCTAAATTGGAGCTTCTACTTTTTCACATTTTTTAAGCATTGGAAAGCGTGAATAGTGTATTAGGACGAAGTTTCTAGCCTTCAAATGCGTTTTCAAACACACGCTTAGAATAACTTATTATATTGGTCTTTTTTTCTTCTAATAATGGAATTGCATTAACTACCCAAACACGCGATATTCACACTAAAGAAATCATTGCAGATAAGAATGCCTGATACAGATTTGAAAAAAAATCATTACATTTAAGTTGAAAAAAGTAGAATGAGCTCAATGTGCTAGAATGTCTGCACATTTATTCATGTCTTGATCAATATGATGTAATTCAAGGTTCGTATTAGGAGGTGGAGAATGTAAATGATGTCTGTAAGTATAGGTTGTTGATAAAAAAAAAATATTGGTATAACCAAGTTGAATCATATCCAATTTGATTTTGGAATCAAATTCAATTAACATGTGTTGCAAGGGTTGGGATTGAACAAGTTGGAGGCAAAAAGAATTGCACACAATTCAATTGCAAAAGTTTATGAAGAAGTATTTTTGCGCATAAAACGAGACATAAATTTACCATGTTGATCACGAACTAACCCTCCACAAACTGTACTTATATTACTGGTAAAATGTGATTCATCAACATTGAGTTTGAGTCACCTAGGAGGAGGATGAACCCAATTATGCTTTTGATGTGTATTGTTGATTCATCTAGATATCTTAGGTTGTTGCAATTCCACCATAATATCATGAATGCGATTGTTTGCCAAATTTGAGAGTTTATATCCCCAGTATGATTGATGAGAAAATATGAGCATGTTCCTATCATTCTAAAGAACCCACACCATAACTTCAAAGAACATACACCAACTCCAAAGTGGATTACAAATGTCCTTACACGTCATGTTCCATTCAATATAAGCAAAAAGGTTGAGACAACTTACTGGTTCTTGAATTTGTTGACATTTGCATAAAAACAAACCTTGGTGTACATAATCGGTTTAATACCAAGATATAAATTAGCCTAAGATAAGGATATTTTACTATTGGTCCATGCTAAAACTCACTGCCCTTTCACACACATATATATAGAAAAATGGTAATAGTCATTTTGCTTCCTGAATGTGTGGCGAATAACCATAATAGTCCTTAAATGTATCCAAATTCTAAAATAATCTATGATTGTACACTACATTAATCAAAATAGTATCTCGCATTAAAATGTTCTGTAATACTGTCATATCAAACCCTAAACATACCTACTTACTGTCGTATTAATCTTTTAAAAGTACTTAGATCTTGAGTCCCTATAAGAAAATAGTTATTGTCGACATTGACGAACTATTTTAACTAATAAAGTGTATAATCAAATACTATTTTAATTTTTCAATACATTCAGAGAGTACTGTAACTACTCGTTACACATGGCTAAGGGTGTTCGCGGTCCGGTTTGGATCGCTTTTGAAGCAAAAAGTCATTCGATCCAAAGATAAAATTATATGCGGTTCGGTTCGATTTTGGATGATTAGTTTTAAAAACTGATCTGATCCGATCCAAATTAATGCGGTTTAATTTGGATCGGTTTTTGGATGTCCAAATTACAAATTGTAACTTTTTTTTATTAATAATAATCTTATAAAAATATGATAAAATGATAGATTTGGTACAAAATATAGCATATGATTTATAAAAAAATAATAGTGCGGAATAATAATGATTGATTATCTTCTCTAAAAAATAAAATAATGATTGATTATCTTTAAAACATACGAAAAAGAAACAAAATTGATTAAATTAAACTCATACATATAATTAAAAGAATTAAAAAGAAAAAAAAATAGTTTAATATAATATATTCTAATTATAATAAAAATGGAAATATATATTAAATATTTGTATGCGGTTCAGTTCGGTTTGGTTCGGTTTTGAAAAATCAATCCAAAATCCGATCCAATCCAAACGGGTTTCACAAAATATCATCCAAACACATCCAATAATATTCGGTTTTGTGACATGACTCTGTTTTGTAAGGCAAAAAAGTTAGCTTATAGCGGATAGCTTATAAGCTCGTTTGACCAAAAGAGCTCTGTTTGGTAATGTTTTTTCACCACAAACTTATAATTTATTTCACGAGCTTATAACTTATCATTTTTCTTCCAATTTTGCCCTTATTATTTTATCTAAATTTTTTATCCTTTATAAATTGTTAGGTTAGTGGCAAAAACTTGTTACGGTACTGACAATAAATTTATGGGATGTTTATTTTGTTACGTAAACAATATACTTTTATAATTTTCGTTAAGGGAAGATGGTGACAATATACATATTTTGTTAAGGGAAGATTGTGGCAAATACCTTGACAAAAAAAAGATGGTTGCAATATACATATTTTGTTACGTAAACAACATTACCTTTGTAATTTTTTTTTTGTTTTGAAAGAGCCTTTATAATTTTCGTTGTTAGTTTATAATATATAATTTTATTGTTATTAGCGTTATAATTTAAATGAATAGATAGAAACATTATTATTAAGTTTTTTTTTATAAAGTATAAAATTAAAATAAACATAAATATAAATAAAAAAATTTTGCAGGAAAAAATTAATTTTTTAACAATAATATATAAAATAATATTTTAAATTAATTATTAAAATTACTAATTTTTAAGTATCTTAAAATTTCATAAAAAGAAATTTTTTTAAGTATTAATTGATATAAATTTTATTAAGAATTAAGAATGTCCTTTTATGTCATTTTACATTTATCAGGTAATTGAACCGTTAATTTTATCAAACACTTTAATTAGCTTATCAACTATAAGTCATTAACTATCAACTATCAGCTAGCTTATAAGCTATCCGTTGTTTTTACCAAACAGAGCCATGAACCAAAATGACTATGACCTTAAATTATATATCCTTATTTATTAATTTTGTTAGATTTGCTGCAACTTAATAATCTAATAATTTCTCTCTAAAATGCTGCATTAGGTTAACAACAATTTAACCTAACAAATTCCATCTAAAATGTTGGTTTAGTTTTCCCTTAACCCTTAAAAAAAACAAATAATAATAAATAAAAATTCATCTTCATCGTTTCGATTCCCTCCTCCGTGTTTTGAATCGCCACAACAATGGAAGGTGCTTCCAACCTCCAGAACTCTGATCTTCAACCCCCAGGTATCATTCTTGTTGATTGTAATGAGACTATATAAGATATATATCGGAGTTTGAGCTTTTATGTGCTATGTTCTATATTATACCGAATCATCTCTGATTAATTTAATAACAACAGAGGAATATATTGCATGACAATAACAATTGATTTTTTTTGTAAAGCTTATAGAAGAAATAATATTTAAATAAAAATTAATTTTTAGATGAGATTTTTCCATAAAAGTTGTTTAAAAATATTTCATTGATATGTTCTATATTTTTTGCTTTAAAAAAATGTTTTATATTTTAATTTTTTTTGCGAAAGAGTAATTTTTCTTGCATTATCACGTGAAAAAGTCTGATTGCTTTTAATAGTACTTTAAATTTTTATTTTAACTTAATGTTAATCTAACCTATGATTAGTATTACATAATGAATGAATCAATTGTTGTGTGGTATCAGAAATAAAAGTTTAGACAAAATTGGTATATTAACAATGATAGGAAGGGTGGATTGGTGTCTCAGTGGTAAGCCCATTTTACGTCCCGGATCATTTCAATCAGTTTGTCTATTGTGGTGGGCTCGGGAAGAAACGACGATCTATTTTACAGGTGATTT
>Ga0228710_1001641_pt1 | contig 34044 bp, 17 predicted proteins | sample MedpolnodulmetaG_FD_177995 | JGI IMG/M metagenome (GOLD analysis project Ga0228710, IMG submission 177995) | Root nodule microbial communities from Medicago polymorpha collected in Santa Monica, California, United States - pink nodules | ecosystem: Host-associated > Plants > Roots > Nodule... | reverse complement strand
TTTTGAAGGGTTTATCGAAGTGAATTGAAAAACATTGCAGAGGAACATTATTTGAAATTTGTAAAGATATTGCAATTGGTTCCCTTTTCAAAAGTAAGAACGAAACCAAGGAAAAAGTTCTTAACAAGTGTTAAAGCTTAGTTAAGATTTTTTTGAGGTTGTATTTCTTGGTGTTCTTCCTTACAAGTTTTGTTCATCTGTGATGTTTGCAAAAAACTTGTCTAAATCCTCCGATATTTGATGGAAAAAGTTGTTTATGAATGACTGCATGTGTGCATGATTATGTAGAAAACATGGTGAGGTTAAAGTCCATGATGTTGGAGTTGAGGGTAATCAACGCCATTTGGTAAGGACTATGGTTTCATTTGTACCTGTATCACGGGTTCTACCAAGTTCCCAAAGTCTACAACCACTTCCAAATATTATCGGGTTACAAGATTACTCTTGATCCAATAAGATTCGTAGGAAAGTCTCGTTTGAGTGTAGTATCGCGTGTCGACTAATTAAAGATTACTCTTGATTAGCCACCGCACTACGTCCTAAAATGCCAAGATGGGTTAAAGGTAACTAAAGGTCCTCAACTTCGACGGTCACTTGAAAATAATAGTGCCGAACACGATTACTCATGTCAACATAGTATTACTTCCAAGAACCTCCATTGAGCGGGGTTATCACATGTACCAACACTCAAGATTACTCTTGGAATGACACTTTGATTATACCACCATCCTATCTTAATGTTCTCTCAAGCCCGGGTGTAGGACTTATGATCTCACCACTCATGTAAAAAAGAAGAAAGAAGAAGGAAGAAAAACATATGTACACGTACTTCCATCTTTTATTTTTGTTTTTAAGCAAGTTAATAGCACAAAGAATTAAAATAAAGCCAAGTTAGGCTCAACCCTCTTAGGGGGGTCCCCAGTGGAGTCGCCATTTCTGTCGCGTCATTTTTCGGAGGTCAAGGCTATCTGACTCGCTAATTTGTTTCACGACTGAACATTTAATTTTTAAGAGAAAAGGGGAAAAAAAGTTCAAAACACCCCTTTGAAAAGATTTAGGGTTCGGGGGTTAGTTACATAAAGGGAAGGTGTTAGCACCCTTTACGTCCGTAGTACTCTACGGGAACCTCTTGGTTTTATTTAATTAATCGTGCTATAAACTTGCTTGTTTTGAAAAAATGGAATTAAAGTGGTAAAGATGAAAAAAGAGTTTGAAATTATAAAAAGAAGAAAGACCTATTTATCTATGTGTTTTATTGATTTGGAAGGACGAGTGTCCTTTGTCTACGTACCCGTGAGGGATCAAAACCTCGTAGTTCGGGGTTGAAATTGACGTTTGATTTGTTTTTGTGTTTTTTAGTTTTGAAAATGGTTTTAAAATGAAAAGCCCAGCGGCAAATGAGAGTTGGTTTGTGTTTTTGATATTGAAGAAAATTACTTGAAATGGAATTAAATCGATTAATGTTTGATTAAGAAAGTAAACTAAAAGGTAACGGATCACTTGATCTTGGATCAAGGTTTACTAAGAAAATGTTTGATTTTTGATTATGTGAATGTTTTTGTTGTTTTTAAATGATTAATAATTAAAACTAAAACTAAACTATCGGAGCGAGAAAATAAAAAGAGTCGGTACTTCGTGGCGATATTAGATCATCACACAGTCCGTTAACCTAAGCTAAAAAACGAGGTAAACACGCACGCACACATGCACCTTTAACTATTACACAAAAGCCTACGATACATGCTATGGTCTGCGGGAAAATAAAATGAATGACAAGAAAGTAAATATGCATGATTTATATTAAGCCTATATTTACGTTCCGTGTTGTAAACTACGAACTGAATTAAAAATGCGTAATGCTAGAGAATTAAACTAAAATGCATGATTTATTTATGTTTAAGTTTAATATACGAATTAATAATTACAAATGCTTAAAATTAAAATAAAATGCGAGAAAAAAAGCGAACTAAGCAAATATGAGATGCAGCAAAATAAAGTGTGATAAAAAAAATAAAAATGCATGATTTATTTATGTTTAAGTTTAATATACGAATTAATAATTACGAATGCTTAAAATTAATAATAAAATGCGAGAAAAAAGCGAACTAAACAAATATGAGATGCAGCAAAATAAAGTGTGATAAAAAAATAAAAATGCATGACAGAAATGAATACGATATAAAAAAAAAGCGAAGAAAATGAACAAAAAATGAATGAATGCAGAGGGGGGTGCAGTAGTATTATGGGGGGTACAGAAAGTAAAAAGAAGAAAAGAAGGATTGGGGCGCGCGTTTGGGCCTTGAACTGGGTTTGGGCCGGTTCGACCCATGAACCTTGGGTCGGTTCGGGAGAGGTATTTAAGGGTTGCAAGACCCTTTTTTCCTCATTTTTTCTTTTCTTTCTCTCTCTTCTCTTCTTTGAGAGCAAAACGCTCTCTTCTCTCTCCTCTCTATCTTCATCTTCTCCGATTGGAGAATGGGGGGCGGCGGTGGTCGGAGACGGCTCCGACGCGGTGGCCGACCGTCCTAGACGGCGGCGTCGCCGTCGGAGTTGTAAAAACAACTCCTTTTCTTATTTTTTTTAGCTCTTTCTACTCGTTTTTTCTGTCTCTATTCGATTCTACCTTCCAAATTTCCAAACCCCAAACCCAAACCTCTAGATCTTAAAAAAGGGGAAGGAAAGTTACTTTTATGATTTTGTTTTCTTTAGAACAGATCCACTCCTTTATTCCTTCACTGCATCTTTGCGTTATGATCCCGTTGATGTTGGAAACGGTTGAAGTTGTGAGTTTTATATTTTGTTACTTGGTGTTTTGATTTTTTTTTTGTAGGTTTTCACGGTGCTGTTGGGGAAAGTTGTTGTACGGCTGTGACGTTGTATCGGTGAAGAAAGTTTTGTTGTTGTTGGTCCGATTGGGTTTGATGGTGGGTTGATGATCCACGGTTGTTGTGGTTGGACCGATCTGAGTTGTTGGAATGTTTAGGTTCTGTGACTGTATACAGTCTGTGTGTGTTTTGTGAGTTTATGTGTCGATGGGTTTGTTGTGTTGGAATTGGTTGTGTTGTGATTGAAAATTGATTCTGGTACCATGTTATGAAATTGTTTGCAGGTTTGTTTGATTGGGGAATTTATGGCTGCTTGTGTGTTTTTTTCTCTATGTTTTCTTCTGGCCCCCTTTCAGGTTGGAGTTGCAGGTCTTTTTATAAGGAAAGAGCCTTGGCCTCCAAGGGTGTAAGGCAGCGCATGACAGCCTGTGTGGAGCTGGTTGGGATACAATTTTTTTTGAACAATTTTGGACATTAAAAAACAATAAATAAAAAACCAAATAATAAAAGATAAAGATTAAAAGAAAAAATGAATTTAAAAGGATTAAAAATAAAAGATGGAAAAAACTAACACTAAAAAATGAAAATTGAGAGAAGAGGGCCCGACTCGGAACCAAAAATGAGGTATTTTAAAATACCTCTCTGCCGAAATTTTTACCGAAAATCAGAGCCGAATGGCGCATGAATGTAGAGTTAAACGGCACGTGTCAGTGACATCTTAGGTCAAAAATTGGGGTATGACAAAAAAGATAAGAGTTTATTAAAAAAAGAAGAAGATAAGAGTAAATTCTAAGGTAATTAAAACCGAACGGACATTAAACAGGTATATGCATGGGTTTGGGGTTTAAAGGTTCAACCGAGGTCGAACCGGGGTTGAACCGGAGATATAAAAATATTACTTTTTAAATAAATTTTTTTATAACTAAGCTAGTAATTTTTTTAAAAAAAGTAACATGTTTCTTGGCATGGCTGGACTGTTAGAAGATATGTTGTGTTTTATAGTAAGACTATTACTTTTTCTACCCTTGCCATTCTCGCGCGCCTTGCGCACTTTCCCAAAATACCCTATGTTCGGATTTTACAATCTAGACACATTTAGGATTGTGAAATCTGAAACCAATCAAAATATGTGCTGGGTTTAATTTGTGTTCAATTCTGGACAAGAGTAGGGCGTAAGAACTGTCGGTCTATATAATTCGGACAAAATTTCCGTGTTCCGGAATATATAGTCCAAAAATCCTAATTTTTAAAAAAGCGGGAAAAGTAACGGGATTGTTCGAATTACGTAATCCGAAAATCTTGATTATATAAGGTTCACCCAGAACCTAGATGCAGTTCACCACCTTTCTCCCCAAACACTCTCTACACTTTTAGAAACAAACCATTTTGGGCGAAAATGTGATTTAGAGCAGCAATATGGTCATCAAGATGCGTTAACATCGTCATTTTTGACTAACTGCAAAAGTAATGTGTATATAAAACATCCCTCATTCGATTTCTAGGCGTTTTCTTTTTTATGACGTCAGCAAATCTGTACTGGAGCAATTCAGATTATGAAATCTGAAAACTAGCAATATAGTTTGGAATGTGTAATCCGAACAACACCAATATATAAATTGTATTCCCGTTGATGCCTCCATTGAATTGCTAGTGATTGGAGCCTCAAAGTTGGTGACGGTAAACACATGTTGGAACAAAATACGTTTAACAAACATTACCCTTAGAGTGGGGGAGATTGTTGGAACGAAAAATGTTTAACATACGTTACCCTTAGAGTTTTGATGATAGTAAGGTATTAAAAATTGTCAATTGGATATGCTAATATTTGTTCAAGTGTACAGGACCATAGACAAAATTTGATATCTTTATAAGGTTCTGGAAGAACAAAAGAGAGCAAAAGAATCAACAAAAAGAAAGCTTGAAGCATCTGAAGAAAAGTGCTCCTGAAGTATAAAGTGCTCCTGAAGTGATGACGTCATCAGAAGCAAGTTCGTCAGAAACACCTCATCAGAAGCAAGATCACCAGAAGCTGAAGTTCATCAGGAGATGAAAGACTTAAAGCTTCAAAGGCTGTTCAAATGATTTTATCATGTCCAAATATTGCAAAAGACTGAAAGAGTATAACAATGGCCCTTGAGATGAAATTTGAAAGCATCGGATGCTTGTTCTATCAAGAGCGTTGAAAAAGGACAATTGTACGAACTGTACAACCACTTCCTCCACTACTCTGTTCGTGTCTCTGCAACAAGACAAGGATAACAGCTCTGCTTTCAGAAATGTTCCTTCATACAAGGAATGCATTTGAAATTGATCCTTCATAGGACAACAACCATATCAGGAAAAAAAATCATTGGTGATTATCAACAAGCTTCAAACAACTCTTTTTGTGTGTGCTGGCAATTTTCCAACGTATCTTTCACACCTCTATATAAGGGAGTGAAGACGTATTAGTTGGACAACAATACATCAATACAAGAATACACAACGTATTATAGACACACAAAAAAGCTAGACTCTTACAACAATTCAAAGTTCATACTCTGTTATTGTTTTGCATTTTAAAGTCACTTAGAATTTCTTAGCAAAGTTCATATTTTAAAAATTCTATAGTCTTAAGAGTCTATATCTGATTTGTATTGTGAACACCACTGATTGTATATCAAGTGTTCAAACTCAAACAATTTTCTTTGTTAATTTGTTTGATTGAAAGTCTCTTGCTTGTGTGCTTGAGCATTAGAAGTCTCTTGTAGTTGTGCTTGAGCATTGGAAGTCTCTTGCTTGTGTGCTTGAGCATAGGAAATCTCTTGCAGTTGTGCTTGAGTATTTTGAAGTCTCGTGCTAGTTGTAGCATTGAACAGTTGTAATTTGAGATTACATTTTAGTGAACTCTCCTTGGAAGTGCAAGGGGGACAAGACTACTTCCGGTTTGTGGAAGGAACCTATATAATTGCTTTGTGTCTTTCTTCTCTCTCTCTCTCTCTTTGTTTTTATCCGCTGCATTTAGATTCTGATTATCACTTCAGAAGCTGTACTCTATCTGCTTCTGAACAGTGACTTCAGTAGGAGAAAACGAAGAAAAAGCAAACACAATTCAACCCTCCCTTCTTGTGTTTTTCTCACCTTCAACACAACCATGACATGGCAGATGTGTTGAAAGGTCATAAAACTGTCGGACGTCTAAACCCAAATGAACGTGTGCACCTTTATGAGATGGTTGAGTCAAACGTTCCTCCGAGGAAAATGTTGACCAACTTAAGGAAGAGGAACATAAACACTTCAATTACAATCAAGCATATTTATAATGCTTGTCACAGGTTTAGGAAATTCATTAGGGGTTTGAGAAATGACATGCAACATCTCTTGAAGTTATTGGTTGAGAATGAGTACATGTACCATTGTAGGAATTATCCTGATCTGATGATGTCAGTGATATATTTTGGGCGCATCCAGATGTTATCAAGTTGTTTAACACATTCTTTACAGTGCTTGTGTTGGATTCCACATATAAGACCAACAAGTGCCGTCTTCCGTTGTTTGAGTTTGTCAGTAACACTTCTACCCAACTGACGTTCTCCTTTGGATTTGCTTATATGATGTCTAAGAAGGAAGGTAACGTTACTTGGGCTCTTGAGAGGTGTCTTGAACTGTTGCATTCCAAATATCTTTACCCTAAAGTAGTTGTCACGGATTGGGACAATGCTTTGATGAATGTTGTGGATACCATTTTCCCTGAGGCTACTGCTATGTTGTGTGAGTATCATATTGAAAGAAATGTAAGAGCAAAGTGTAAGATGAATTGCAAAGTGAATGATCTCAAAGGCAAGGATGGCAAAAATATAAATCAAAATTCAATGGTGAAGACGATCATGCGTGCATGGGAGGATATTGTGGATTCCGATACAGAAGAAGCATATGTTGATAATTGCAACTGGTTCAAAGTTGTTTGCGAAAAATGACCCAAGTTTGTGGAATATGCTGAGAGTACAATTTTGGGTCCGGTGAAGGAGAAGATTGTGAAGTTTTGGGTGAATAAAGGCATGCATATGGGGAATAGTACAACAAACATAGTTGAATCTGCACACAACCGGTTGAAAAAAGTACCTGACTAGTAGTATGGGAGATTTAAGTACAAACTAGCAACAAGTTCACAACATGCACAACATACTCAGATACACGCTTTCTTCTAGACGAGCATTATCATGCTTGAACATAGATTCAAAGGAAATAATTTGTGGTCTATCCTGATTAGAAACATATCAAGGAAAGCTTTGCATTATCTCGCAGACGAGGCTGATCGAGCACTTGATATCGGAATGGATAAATCCAAGTGTGGTTGTTTGAGTTTGATCACTTTAGGATTGCCATGTTCACGTGCAATTGCATTGAAGATCAAGAACAACACCCACATACGTTTGGATGAAATTCACACTCATTGGAAGAGTTGAGCTACCAATCAACTAATAAGAAATTTTAGTTGAACGTACCACAGGAAATAAAAACAAGTATTGCACAAAAAATTAGGTCATACAATAATAATAAAGTATGAGGTTATACAAGAGGTTCATCAAATAATAACAAGAGTTGAGCTTATACATAAGATTCTTCATATTGAAACCATAATCCAGTTTGTCAAGAACAACAATCATGTAGGAAAAATAAATTCAATAAACCCAACTGCTCTAGTAAAGATAAACTTTAGGCATATGAAGTTGTGGAGCCGTTTTATACCACCAGTACAACAAAACCAAAGAAAAATCACACTATCAAATAAAACTGCCAACAAAGAAAAAATATACATGGTTAAGAAAAAGCATTGAAAAGCAATGAGGCTAAGACACTGAATAAAACAATAGAAATCAGTAGGTATTCATGAAACTACTAGTTTTGATCCATGTTTATTATGTATGCAAAAGTAGTATGCAAACCACGGGTGGCCCTGAGGGTGAGCGTGAGGGATGGTAGCTCAGGACACCATTTTTTTGAGACATCAAAATTATTATTTTTACTTAGTAGTTATTACTAAATAGATAGATTTCTTTATAATTCTCTTTGATTAATTCTATTACAAATATATTTTTAGAGAACTTTGAGTATAGGAAAATTCTATGGTGAAGTTGTGAAAATGACTTTTCTGATGAAATTAACACTATAACATCAAAAGTGTAAAGTGTAGTGAGTAACACCCCACTGTTTGTACAGTGACATCAAAAGTTCAGTCCCCATAGTATCATCAATTCATTAGATTAATAAGACTACACTTAATCTAATTTTATCCTACCTTGTTTTAAGTGTAACACCCCACAAAGTGTAACACTTAAGACTATCATATAATATCATCAAATCTGTTTGCATGTTAAAGATGCCAACGATAAAATAGTACCTGTAAGTCCAAGATGTTGCAAACATTACTAGATGAATTACTATTGATCATTAATCAGTAATCAACAATTTAAAAATGAATCAAACATTAAAATCAAAATTAACTTTTAAAAAAAAGTCAGTTTTCTGACTGCACCGTGGAAGCTCCCGTGAGTATAAATGAATCTTGTGCAACAATAAACGCAAGAAGAAAATATTGGAATAACTGAAAACACACAATTTTATTGTTTCGTCCAGGGCATCAAAAATCTTAGGACCGAACCTAACACAAACCAACATGTTAATGAAATCAGAATGCAAAAAGTAAGTAGTGATATTCCAAAATCAATATATAATGAGTAAACTTCTTAATAGTACAAGAATATACCAGTCTACTATAACCTACCAGCTAGCATAAGCTACACACCACAGTTCTAGGAAGCTCCTCAATTGACCAAGATGTGACTTATTGGGATGAAGCTGGATAAGTAACCTGCACATATTATAAGTAGTTTCCATTACAGCAATAGCATTAAGCCAATTCTTGTATGCTTGACAAAGCTTTACCATACCAAAATGTATCACAAATGGTTACCTTTTTTTTTTTATGAAAAACCCAACAATGCTTGACAAAGCTTTACCATATCATTCACAAACCCAACAATATGATTAATAAATATGTACAACTCTAAGTCAAATATATACAATACGACTAAGAAGGTAAATAATATATACAAACTATACCTGGGAAAGGTGAATGCTCGGGTGGATTGAAACCTTTCCATTCACCAGGTCTAGTTCCTCTAAACCTTAGATTTTTATGTTAAGATATCTAGAAGCAATTTGAACTTATTTAGTGGGTGAACATGTTCTGATACCACCAATGGCGGAGTCAGGAATTTTATAGAATATGGACAAAATTTTGACCTTAAATTCACATGTGAGATAATATATAAACAATAATAAATTGGAATAAAAGAGGCTCGTCATTTTGTCAATAAAAGAAGATTTGAAATAAGAGAGATGAAACACAACCTGTCAATAGTGTGCTAAATAAAATTAGGAGGTAAATGCCCTTTTCGAGACCTCTTTGCGGTGAATGTTCGAATAATATCAACATCATCAAGTGACTTGAATATCTCCCGCTCAGTGTAACATATCATCAAGTCATTGAACCATATATCGTTGATCTTCTTGGTAACAATTCTTTCCCATGGGCTTATAAGATTATTTTACGAGATTATTGACAACTGGTGGACTTCCAACTTTTGTTGATGTTGGTAATAGCTTTGGTGCACCCGTTATTGTTGAAGATCAACAAATTAAAAGTTAAAATCTGATTTATTATGCCCTGTTTTGTTTTAGTAGTGATTGTAATTTTTGTAGGTATGAAGTGATTGTAAGTTGTAACTTGATAATATGTCATTTTTTCTAATAAGCTTTTATGAATAGCGCGATTCAAATTTTGCTACCATAAATTAAATGAGCAATGGAGTATATATAGATTTTGATTTCTGTGAGTATTGAGTATTGGTTTGGGTGAATGGTATAATAATTCATAGTTAGAGAGAATTATTATATTTAAGTCACTTCAAGAATTTATTCTAAAAATTGATTATAGTAATCAATTTCAAATTCCTATTTTATTATATTGATTAAACTAATTTTAGTGATAATTTTATGAATTATTCATTTTTAGAATTTATAGTAGAATATAAAATATAAAAAATAAAATAAAACAATGATAAGATTTAGTTATAGCCGCAACCGTAGGTAGAGGTCCATAATGTTTTAAAATGGCCTCCTTAGAATTACCTACGGTTTTGTCTGTAGGTAAAGGTGGAAAACATGCAGTGACAATCATATGACAATGATAAATGGATTTAGCTACGAAAATTTGTCCTATAATGACGTATTTTGGCTGTAACTAAAAGTCAAATTTCTTGTAGTGATAGAAAGAAAGTATGGGTTGAGTCCGGGCATGTGCTCAGGCTCGCGAGGTGGTAAAACATTACTATGTTAGTCATAAAGATACTTATCGTTGTTATGGAGAGGTTGAGAAAGACTTTGGTAAGCTTGTTGAGACATTGAGGATATATTGTTTGTTCATAGTGCCCAAAAGTTGAAGGTGCAGAAGCTGAAAATACTCGCAAGTACCATATTGAAAAATCTCACAACTGTGAGGATGGGATTAGCCCACATTAACTGAATCAAGATGAATTTTGTGTTTTAAATTCTCTATCCTTACTCTTTAATTTTCTGTTTAAATATTGAAACTAAATTGCACATATAATCACTTCATTCAAATATCTTTATTTGTTATCACTGTCAGTTCAAAATATTATGATCATAATCAGTTTTGTACCTTTCAAGTTTATTTTGAGAATATTTTAATTTAATTAACAACCTTCACAAATTTTCCAGAAATTTAATTATGCACGTTATTTTGTGCCGGATGTATAGTGGTGTACGATCGGATGTGTCCTTCAAAATGTTAGAGGAAGTTTGCAGAAAATGTTAGGGGGAGTGATGTACGATCGTGAATACTATATAAACACTTTTTGAATCTTGAGAAGTCGACTCTATTGAGCCTTCAATTTCCAACTCACTTAAACTTCTTTATGGAAAAATAGCACACCCACGATATGTCAAATAGTAGAGGAATGAAAACAAATGGAACATATAAAGACGAAAAAAGATTGAGTACATTTGCTTACAATTTGGGACAGAAAGAGTAAATTTTTGTGGAACAAAACCATCGTTTATGAGTTTCATGCATATAAGTACCGCATTGAACATGTTTCCATTTCCCATTGTTGTATTGTTGTCAAGCATGTGTTCCAATAGCATTATTGATGAAACTAGAATCCATGGACAGAGGGTCGTCTCCTATAGCCTCCAAAATATCAAAAGGAAGACTAACTTCAATATCAATACTACCTTCTTCTGCCCCACCAAGCAAAATAACTCTACCAATATTTCTTTGAAGTCCAACCCCATTTCTAACTGCAATAGGCTTCCCCCAACCAAAGTCATTACCGTAATAGTTGAACCGTGGTGAACTGCTTGCTATCAAAAGATTACTTGATGATCTACCTGCATCCGATATAAACGGGGTTTTCAACCAAGATTCAATATCACTCATTACCTTCTCATGATGAGATTTTGATGAAATCTCCTTGTTCATTTCCATAGCAATTTTACCAATCCCACTTTCCATTAATTCCCCTTTTTGCATTATTACACATCCAGTTGCTCCGATTCCACTCCCAAAATAATTCTCTTCTATCTTTGGACACATTCTTGTCCTACAATCTATGGGTAACACGAATGCAGACCTTTCTTCTGGTTTAAGATTTTGTTTACTTATAATTAAACGCCAAAGGTGACTTAAAAGCGCTTGCAATGAAGATATCGTTATTATTTTATCACTACTACTAATTTCTGCATTAGCTTTTGATTTGAGTTGTAGAATTTGTTCCTTTGTAAAGTGGAAGATTCGATTAGACGAAACTTCACATTGTTGATTTTGTGCATCCTTTGTGAAAGGAAACCGTATGGGAAGGTTAACATTGTTTGGAAACCAACGTTCGAAAGAAGGTACGTTTGTTGGCTTATTGGAACCTTGTGAGATTTCAGCCCAAGAGTTGATGAAATGCCAAAATGACTTGCCGTCTACACACACATGGTTAATTGCAAAACCAATAAAGATACCGTCGATTAACTCTGTTACTTGTACTGCAAGTAGTGGTTGTGATGTGCCTTCGTAGCTTTTCACGTCGTTGAGTAAGAATAATGAAGAAACAATGGGAGGAACATACTTTGGTTGAAGGATGTCGGCAATGGTAGTGTTTTCCGCTGTGGCGTGGACAAACAATGCACCAGCGTTGTTACAAATGATGGAACATGAGGCGTTGTTAGGTTCGTCGTGTTGTGTTATTACAAGACGACCAGCGAGTGGTGGAAAGAAGTTAAGTGTGGAGGAAAGTGTTTGTTTAAGATGGTCAATTTGGTTTGTTTTGGGTTTATGGAAAAGAAGGCCTCTTTGGGTTGGTCCCAATTTGAGAAATTTGAGATCCCATGGAGATAAATGGATAATTTTGTGAGTTGAGTTGTCATCACCATCACCATGATTTGTTGCTTGGATTGTAGTAGTTGAGATAAGTTGAATCCCTTCCATGGTGTTGAGTGAATCAGGAGAATGATGAAAATAAGAAATGTGATGAGGTAAACAATATATAATGTAGAGTATCCTTCACACATTCTTATAATGTGAAAGGTTAATTTGTAGTGCATGCACACGATACTCGTTTACCTCGTGTTAATTAGGTCTTGAAAGGTTAATTAGCGTGCAGCTAATACTCGTTTCTCTCGCGTTAGGTATTGGGTTTGTGACTTTTTTGGACGGTTGTGTTTTTATATTCTGCCTCGGATCTCCCGTATCAATTCATTCAGAAATAATTTTTTGGGGACTTGACATGATAACATTGGAAACTCAAATTGAGAAAAGAAGTCTAAGGAAAAGGAAAAGAAAGTAAAGAAAATGGGAGGAATGAGTGTCGGTTTTGATAATTAGGGGGACAGGGACAACTGGGAGGTTGGGAAAGTCAGTGGAGGAATTCTTTTATTTTATTTTAATACTTCAGTCTTAAAACACGTAAACCAAATTCATTCTTATCATGATATAGGAAATCAATGCCAAATTAAGAGGGATGTATTGGATTAGGATTCTAAAGGATTTTAAAAGATTTTTTAATTATGAAAAAGTTTTGTGGTATTCAATCAAGACTCTTTGCAATTTAAAAAAAGTTTTGTGGTATTCAATCAAGATTCTTTGTCATTTTAAAAAAGTCTTGAGGTATTTAATCAAGACTTTTCATCACTTAAAAAAAGTCTCATGGTATTCAAAATCATTCAAATTTCAAAGGATTGTTAATAAATTAGATTTTGATGGATTTTGTGGAATTTTCTAGTGAAATTTTAACAAGAAAAAGTCTTTCACGAAGACATAAGATTTCTTGGGATTGTTTTTCTTTAAAAGTTTACTATATCTTTCTTATCCCTTCTTTCTTCTCTCTCTCTCTCTCTCTCTCTCTCTCTCTCTCTCTCTCTCTCTTCTACCTCTCTCTCTCCTCTCTTTTCTCCCTTCTCTCTCTCTTCGTCTCTCTCTCCTCTCTTCCCCTTCTCTCTATATCTCAAAAAAATAAAATAAAAAATAAGAGTATGTATTGAAAATATTATGACAGAGAGCGTGTTGTAATCATTTCTTTTCAATGAATCCTTAAAATTCATAAAATCTTTTGAAATCTTATAAATCCATGAAATCCTTTAAAATCTTATGATGTAAATCCATTGAAATCCAAATTGAAAATCGTGATAGTCTTTTAAAACCATGAAAGTCATTAAAACCCTACAAAATCTTTTAAAATCTTTGAGACTTTTTTAATCAAAAATTATCCCTTAAAATCTTAATCCAATACACCCTCTAAATTAAATTGAATATAGTAAATCAACGCCAAATTATTAATGAATGAATAGAATAAATGTAGTTAAAATTTGTCTTGATTAAAATTTCGGTTGTCATACAAATTCATCGTCTTGGCATTAATGTCGGTTGGGAGTAGTTAATATTCTTCATTGTCTTGAGATTATGTCACACAAGAATGCATTAAATTGGATTAATGATTTCCACGGCACTTAAGTGCCGATGGATTAAATTGGTTAATTGTCGAAGTTTTCTTCGGTAGTTAATTGCAGCTGGTTCCATTTTCGGTAGTTAACTGTTGAAGGGTATTTTGGTATTTTACATTTGTTTTTCAGCCAAACCAAATGTGTCAACAATAATTTTCTTTATATATAGCTTAAGATAGATTATTGTTGTTCCACTCTCCCATTTTGAATGGAACAACAATAATTAACCGATATGTCAAATGGAACAACAATAATCTATCTTAAGCTATTTTGAATGTTGATGGTAGCTGTCATGGTATCATCTTAGAAAAGGGTTTGGAGGGGTTTTGCGTAATAATTCAAGTTTGTTTCTTGCAGGTTTTTCTGGTTTTCTACCAAACTCAGATGATATTATGCTAGCTGAACTTTCTGCCATATATCATGGTTTGGTCTTGGCTAAGGATTTGAGTTATACGGAGCTACCTTGTTATTCTGATTCTATTGTTTTCCATCAATCTTCTTAATGGCCCCATTGAGAGATATCTTGTTTATGCGGTCCTTCTTCAGAACATAAAACAATTGCTTCTTCAAAGTAATATTACAGTTTCTCACACTGTCAGAGAGGGAAACCAATGCACAGATTTCAAGGCAAAGTTTGGAGTTTCATCTGATGATGGTCTTGTTCTTCATGACTCACCCCAACTAGTCTCATTGACCTTCTTAGAAGTGATGCCGCTGACATCTTTTACCTTCGAGAGTAGTTAGCTTTTTCTTTTTCTATTTGTTTATGTTCTTTGTTTTCCCTATACCAAAAAAGAATAGTACTTTCGATATAAGCAATTATATTATAATATATTTAAAACAATCATATTGTAAAACTAATATATCTTTCAAAATAAAATATATTTATTTAATATCAATAATAAATAAAAATTAAATAAATGCAAACACGTAAGGACAAACTTGTAGAAAATTATCACAACACCACGAACCCACACGGGAGTGGATTCCCTCCCATGAAAATTGCAGTTTTCTATAGTTTAACATATAAACCATTAAGTACATTATCTCTCTTTATTTTGAGATTTTATTCCTCGCATGTATTTATTATTTAATTATTTAATGGTTAAGATTACACTGGACTCTTCAATCACACTAGAGGATCCGGTCCCCGAACCCACCTATATAAATAATTTATCAAAAAATTACTATAGAAATATTAATAATAAATTTGGGGTGTTACACTCTCTCACTTACCCCTTCAACAGAGAGAAGGAGAAGATGGAAGAAGAAAAGAGTAAGCGAGTCTAGAGATGGAAATAGATAGAATGTGAGATAGGTAGAACGAGAAGATAAAGATAAAGCTTGAAGTTACACCATCGGCATTTATCATCACCATCTTCTACACCCATCACCATCTCCCTTTTGAATGGTTTTGATTCCTATTCATATATGTCGAAACTTTCTTTTTCCTATTATAATTGATGTTAATAATGTGTCTGAATTGAACTGGGACTGATGGGAAATGGTTGTGAAAAAACACAAATATAAAGAGAGACACACACAACAATTTTGTCTTTCAAAGTGCAAGAGATGTGGAAAAATGTCAAACAACAGATGGACATAATGTCCATATATCTATAGCTTTGATGCCCAAGAAATTTCTGATGTTAAAAGGACCTTAATTCATCCTAACATTGATTCCCATCACTAAGGCTTCCATGTCAGGACCTATATGCTGCTCAATTATGGATTCAACCATGTTTCCTTTAGCCTTAAATCATTTATAACCCATATTATCATCCCTTTACCCTATTTTAAACTTGATAAACCTGTGTTTCTTAATGGTTTTGTATATTATAGATTGTATCCTGGTGACTAAATTTGACAAGTGCATTAAATTGTTTTCAAGTAATAAAGTAGGAAGTAAAATCGTCTCCATAAAGATTGTTGTTCGACAAGGTAACTAAAATAAAATAAAAATAAATAAATGAAGAGAGTTTGCAAGTTTGATTTGATTGCACCAAACAATTAGGTTTATTGTAGAAAAAGAGTTTGATTTAGAGTTTATCAGCGATTAGGATTCTTCAAATCTCCTCTATCTTCTTATTGGGATTAATGTAAACAATTATCAATTATTAAATGAAGTTTCTATTAAAGTGGGTAGTTTGGTGGGATTAAAGTATCCCTCCGGATGTCATGCTGCTCCTCAATCACCTTAAAGGCCATACATGCTATTAAGGCGTGGACTTACACTCTCAAAGGTAAACATAAATAAAATTGGTATTCCTAAATTGTCATATAAAGAAACCACCTTTACTTATGGATCTTAGAATTCACTACATTCCCCTAATATATTAAATGGATAAGACTAACCCTAAGGAGTAAGAATAAAATTCATTTGCAACAATTTTGAATATAAGAGAAAGTAAACTTTGCAAATTATTTCCAAGTTCAATCACACTTCCTACATATGTCATATTCCCTAGGATAATGAAAGCATTAAGGGTGATGCATACAAAAATTAAATAGATTTCATACCATAACTGAATGAAAGACTTGCATATTAATTCAATAAATTAATAGAAGTTTTTTTTTGAAAACTTAAATTAATAGAGGTTTATCTTAGAACCCTACTTAATAGGTGTTTAGTTACTCATGGTGACAAAAGAAAAATTACAAAAGAAATAAAACATATTGTAAGAACAAAAGTTGAGGAGAGAAAGGCTACTCTTGATGCTCCTAGCTCATGTCTTCCTCTTTAACCGCAAAGTTCTGAATAAGAATTGGTGAATGAGAGATCTTGTATTTATTGGCAAGTTTCTGGTTGGATTTGGTTTGACAAACTGAGTTTTTTCCTCAAACCCGCATAGGAAAAACAATAGTTAGTTGTTTTTTCTAGAACCCCGCACGCCTCATGTGTGGGTGGCGCGCTTCACGTATGCAGCAGAAATAGAGAGCATTTTTCTCTATGTTCCACGCACAGGGGCACACGCCTCATGCGTGGCTTCAACCCTTGCCGTCGATTTTGCTCTTTTCTTGTATTTTTTAGTGTTTTCTACTTGTGAATTGGTCTTGAGACTTTGGACAAAATTCTCCAACTCTAATGTCTTCATATGTCTCTTGAATCTTCATTCCATGTCTTCTAAAACTTCCATTAGGTGTCTTGCTTTGCTGAATGACAAAATCACTAAAATACTAAAAACACTTACGAAATTGTCTGCTTTAAGAAAGAAATAATATTAAATAACTCGATTTGAAAACATTATAAAATGTCACTTAAACTACAAACAACTTCTCTAAAACTGCTCTTTATTAAATAAATTGATTACTAATAGAACTGAAAAATATACTAAAATTAACCAGAGATGACCTGTCATTAGATCGTTTAAATGGTAGTGATAAATTCAGCCTAACTTAATTGCACCTAGCTAGTAAGATTGTGGTTATATTTTGTATATAATGAGTAATATGAATGTAATTTATTTCACTTCCTAAGTTTACATGTGTCAATTTTGAATTTAGTGAAACTCGGAGCATATGCATGTGTCAATTGCACGCACATCATCATTCTGAAATATGCTTATAATTCAACCCTTATTTGGAAAGTCTTAACATCTTGTAAAAGCAAGGAAAATCTGAGATGTTATATATACATCTAAGCCAACTTACACCTCTAAATAAAACATATAATTACCTGTTCCTTTAGAATGAAGCCTTCAATCAAGCATAACCCATACCTTTATAATAATTTTCCATTCAGAAGCTTCCATTTCAACACAAGTCAAGCCTCCAATGTTAGGTGAGTTAAATGCGTATTAGGTCGTTCCCTTTGGTACCAATGAATTTGATTTCTTTACCATCTGGTCATAGAGTAGTCAGCTTCAACATGCATTGGATACTTTGCATGTAATTCCTATAATACAACATGATCAAACCAGAAGAATTATAAATGTCTAGTAGTACTCTCTATTTATCTATCTCTCTTTTGTTTGTGCGTGTGTACAACATAACCTAAGTTTAACTTATTATTTATTACAAATATTTGTACAAACTGTAAACATGAAATGGAACTTCCAACAACTATAATTTTTTTTCCAGTATAAAAATAAGTTCATTTGAATTGAAGAAGTTGACAATCCCGTTGTGGAGGTATAATATCTCTGTTTGGAAAGGACTAGATGTAGCAACAAGTTGTTGGGAACTAGTAAAAAAATAATTTGTATATTCTTCTTCTCTTTAGTCTCTTGATTATGTTTATGTTCTATATGGTTTAACTTCAACCTCTCATAAACTACTTTAAATAGAAGAAAATATTTTAAAATGATCAACGTAATTTAAACCTCCTTTCTTGTATTTACACTACGTTCAATAAGATGAGATTGAATGCATGTAAATTAATATATATACAAATATTTTATTTTACTCTGAGGCGCTTTTATCTAGAACAATTTTGGAGACCACCATTAATGTACTATTATGTTAACATTGTTATATTATATCTAGATTTGCAATATAAGTGTGTTACAATGCCAATGAACATTAACAATCTATCATAAAAATAAGTAATAAATATAGAAAAACTCAATGACTACCTTTAAAAAAACCATATAAAGAATCAAAATTCACTTGGAAAATGAAAACTATATCGTCAAAGTATAGATTTTGCATTGATGTCATGTGCTCTAAACCAAGCATGAAATCCAATTACGATTGCACACCAAAGAAATATCAACAAACTACCACAAAGAAAATACACCATGCATGAAATTGAAGTGTCACTACCAGAAATCGACGTTTTTCCTCCGAAATTTCCTGCGGATTTTGGCCAAAATTTCGCAGGAAACTGGTTTCACGCGGATTTTCCCAAGGATTCAGGTTCCCAGGTAATACCTTCGTGGTTCCTGAGGATTTTAGGATCCGCAGGAAATCTTCCTGCGAATATATCCGCACGAAATGTCATTAAATCCGCAGCTAAGGTTTGGTCAGTTTTTAAGAGTTTACCTGCCCTTGTTTACTGCGAACAATCCGCAGGTACTTCCGCAGCAAAAGACACATGAAAATCCGCAGGAAATGTATTCAAAAGCAGAAAAAAAAAAGTGGTATATCTGCAGCTGACACATTTAAATTTAATTTAATAAAAGATAATACACTACAAAGTCTATTTATTTAAATCAAAAAAGGTGCAATTTCTCTAAACATTTTAGTAATTAGAATGTTTTACAATTGAACCAAACATACAACAAAATAAAATACCCCAATTATAATGTCTCATCATTCTCAAAAGTTTGTTACACTAACACCACCTAACAAACTCCCTTGCTGAATCTTTTTCCCAGTCCCCTTATGCCACATGTTCATTATGCTATCTTCACTAAGCTTTCAATTCGGCACCTGCAGGAAATAAATTCAATTGGCATGAAGCATGCAATTGACAAACCTAAAATCAAGTACAAATTATATTTTTAAGATGGTTAACACCTAAAATCAAAGAAACACTCAAAATGAGGCATGCAATTGACAAACCTTAAACTATGCAGAAAAAGTGTCTATATGTGAAATTCAATATTCAGTTTACCAAGAAAACTTGGAATACTATTTTCTAAAGTGGGGTATTGAAGCAACAACCTCATGTGGCATAGAGTTGTAGTGCCCAGCATTATCAGGTCCTCTAGCCCAAAAAGAGTGACCGCGTAGTATAGAAAGTGCCTGAACAGTCTTCGGCCACTTGTCGAATCTGGTCAAATCTCTCTTCATCAGCAATGCACCTCCCATTCCAAATTGCTTCGGCCTCTTCTCGAATAGCTTCCATTCATCCAAAACAACCAATAAGGACATTAAATTTGATATGAACATATTTGATTGCAAAGCTTTAAGTATAGAAAGTGGTTAACAAATTAGCTAATCTAGTGCCTAAATTTGCTTTGGCAATTATGCTGATTAAGTTTGGCCCCTGATTTCACGCTGGTTTCTTTCTATAATGAATTAAATATCAGTTTTCCATTGAAAAAACTAATCAATATTTCTAACCCAAAGTTTTAATCACAAAAATAAGCTAATATAAAACATGCTTTCACTTTAACTAAAAACTGTATTTGTAAAAATCATATATCTCTGACCAATTGTATGAACTGCCACCAATACCAGTCTGTACTTGCATACATTGTACTTCTAGAAAAAATAAAATAAATCAATACAGATAAAAAAAAAAGTATCATTTCTAACAGAAGTGACTTTGTTAGCTATTATGCAACTAGTAATTTCACACAGACTCCTTCTATGTCTCAACTCATATCATTGGACTACACCTTCGTGGACATGATGTAATAGAATTGATTTCAATGTGTGACTTAAATGTAGTGGTCTTAATATCGTGGTCTTATTCTTTTGGTTTCAATGTATGTATCAACATCACATAACATTTGCAAAATTACGAAACAGAATAGTTGATATATGTGGATCTCCATTGTATAATTCGGTGAGCAGACATGAATCCAGAACTAGAATGACCAGTTTGCAGAGGATGAACTAAAATATGTTTTCAAAAGTCTCTACATGCAACCACATCCAAATTTCTAGACGGCTCAAGGTAAAATCAGAACAAGCAAGCTGTCAAAGAAGCCCAACTAGATTATTTTGTGCACATCATTATGAAATGGATAATTCTCAAATTCATGCTTGTTATACTTATTTGGTACCACTAGAAGCATAACTATGAGAGAAAAAATGGAAAAAGTAAGGGACTCATCATTGAGGAACACAAGATACTACAAATGCAATTGAATATCCCTTAAACTATATATCACAACAATAACAGTCCTTCTATCATTATAATATAGTTACAGAGCAGTCGCATTTATTCCTCAGCCAATTCGAAAAATTTGGACATACTACCCTGAATCAAAGCAGACCAACCTAAGAACTAAAACAAAAACTTCCCACCGTACCATGATATATATATACTCGGCAATTAAAGAGAGTACACACCTGGAAATAAGAAATTAGAACAATGTGGTGCTACCTTCAATTATCAAAAAGCTATGAATGAGTCAAAGGTGAAGGGTTTGTATATATACAAATTACACACAACACAAACTAAATGGTATTCTAAGAGCTACAGAAATTTCAAGAATAACTATTTTTTACAAGCACACTCCAATTTCATCAGATACAGATTGACTAATTGTATGAATCCAAGACCATAAGGTAAGTAAATCAATTAATATGAAGCACCGATACAAACACATGACATGACACTGACACGTCGACACCGGAAGTAACTTGAGAAAATGACAAAATCGAATGCAATGTCATGTGTAGGTGTTGTGTTGGACATGCATTCAATCAAAGACGTCGGTGCTTCATAGATCAATTATCACTCATTCATATACAAACCTGTACTCGTGCGTAGAACCAATTTTATCTTATCTCGAGGCTTGGCCGAGGAAGCCATACTCAACCTATACTGCAACGAATATCTAAAAGAACCTATCATAAACTATTAATTGAACACATAAAGAAAAAACCGCGAAAATACACAGATCAGATTACCTAACTTGCTGAGATTTATTATCAATATGCAATATAATCGATGCTTCGTTGCAGATCAATCACAACTGGAGCTCTCGTAGCTCCATTTTCACCCATAAGCAGATCAATCGCTGTCACTTTTCACACTTACACATTTAATTTCACTTCAATTTTCAAAATGAGATCATAGAGTTTCAAAACCTAACTTTCCAAAACTTGATGTCCAATTAAACTTTCCAACACCGCTGATTTACCATTACACTACGAAATCCAAATCCAAATCAAAATCGAATTCAAAATCAAAATCAAAACCGCAAAATTCAACAAAATATAAACTACGAGGATGAATGAAGACTTACGACTTCGCCGAGAGTGACGACGTTGAGGAAAGTGGAAGTTCTTCTAGAATTCGAATTTTCATCCATATCTTCATCAGCGAGAAGCGTCAAAGCTTGACACGTGGAATCAGCGAGCTCCGATAACTCTTCAATGGCCGCCATGGAAGATCAAATTCAACGGATAGAAAAACCGTTAGAGAGAGAAGCTGTGAGAAGAGTGTTAGATTTGAAATAGAAACCATGGGAGAGAAATGTGATTTGGTTGCGATTCAGAGAGTTCCGTTTCATTTTGCGTGTTCCTCAACTACATATGAAGAATGAAGAAGACACTTGAGAATTTGGGATTTGTGTTGATTTTGGATCATGGACTCGTGATGGGTCAAGATCTGTTTTTTAATTTATTTATCTTTATTTATAATTACTATTACTAATAAATTTATATCACCACTCAAAATATTATATCTATGTCCTCGTGAGCTTAGTTCGTTGGTTGGGACAATGCATAAAATATGCAAGGTTCGGGGTTCAAACCCCCGGCCACTACCAAAAAAATAATATTATATCTATAATTTGAGTTTAATGTATATATACTAGCGTATAATTCTCTAAAAAAAATATACTAGCGTGTAAGTTTATTTATACTATTCCCTCAAAAAAAAGTTTATTTATACTATGATTTGTTGCCGAAGTAATAGAAGATTATTAGTTTACTAAGTCAATTTTATTTATTAATTTATTCATAGAAAACAAATTTGTCTAGTGAAATATCCTTTGTAACCGGAGGCTCGGCTCTCATGTAAAAAAAATACCCCTATTAAAATAAAAACATAATTTTTAAAAAGAGCAATTATTAATTTAATTTAAATTGAAAATAAGATCCGTAAAAATAAAAATAAAATTATTATCGTAACTAATACAAAAAAATATTAATATTCTAATCAATAATATAAAAATACAACTTCGAACGAATATCTTTATCAATCTTCAAGGTTCTTATTTTACTTCAAGCGAATATTCTAATCAATAATAAAAAAATATTTGGGCCCCCAAATTTTGGAGGCCAAACTCAGTAGATCTGTTTGCACCCCCTTAAATCCGGCTCTGGTGAAATATATGAGTAATTACTCATATTTGATATTTTGTTTTTTTAGATACTTTGTGATTCATTTTGGATACTATTGTCTAATAAAATATATAAGTGATTATTTTTTTTAAAGAAATTGTCAAGTACTTGATTGTATTTTTTTAATTATTTTTAGGAATATAATATCTCTTTATATTATTGTCAGAGACCTAAGTGTCCCTTTTAAAGATAGAAAATTATTAAGTTGACTTTACAATATACACACAGATTATTAAGAACGAATATGTATAAAAATAATTAATTACAATCGACAAAAATAGTTTGACATTTCAATTACACATACTTTGATTTGAACTTAAATTTAAAATTAGAGGGTACATATTCAATATCTATAGAAAAAATTAAGAAATTCAAAATGTATTTTAAAATTTAAGAAAGAAAAAAATAAAAAAACGCAGCAAAATCCGCAGGGAAATCTGCAGGAATTCCTGCGGAATTTCCTAAGGATTCATGGCAGAAAACGAAAAAGGAAAATAAAAACACTTTCGCAGGAAAAATCCCGGCAAATCTATCTTTTACCTGCGGATTTTTATGCGGTCTTAGGAACCGCAGGAAATTGTCCAGAGCAATAAGTACCGCAGGAAAATCCTCAGGAAGTCCTGCGGATTATTTTCCTTTGGAAAATCCGCAGGTAAAGCGAGAATTTACCCATACACCAATGAAACAATGACAACAAAATGCAACTACATATCAATAGATAACTCAAAACTTAGAAATATAAGACAAGTGCACCTACACAACTCATTAATAGAACACTTATATAAAAAAACAAAAAAAAAAAAAACTAAAAAAAAAAAAAAAAAAAAAAAAAAAACATGAGAACGAAATGTATGTACATACAAGTGAAACGCTATCAACAAATCACATAAAGAGAAACTCATCTGTTTATGAAAAACATCGCATAAAAAAACAAATGGATTTTTGAACTCATCACTTAAAAATAGTTATACCTGAACTAAAAGTGAATATTTTAGATATTAGGGAATAAAAGCGAGAAAATGATTTAAGAAATAAAACTAAATTTTTCTAATACTACATTGGCCAAAAAAGCCATTAAAAAAAATAGGCTTAAATGTTTAATTGGTCTCTTAACTTGATTTCAAGTATCGGTTTGGTCCCATACGTAATAAAAGGTTCGTTTACGTCCCTTAACTTTATTTATAGTGTCGGTTTGGTCCTTTCTGTTAATTTAATTCAAAAAAACGTTAAGTTTAGGGCCCAAACTAATACCAATTAAATAAATTAAGGGACCAAAATTTAACCTTTTTTTGAATTAAATTAACAGAAAGGACCAAACCGATACTTTAAATAAAGTTAAGCGACTTAAACGGACCTTTTATTACTTATTGGACCAAACCGATACTTGAAATCAAGTTAAGGGACCAATTAAACATTTTAAAAAAAAAATATCATAGAACTTCACACAGTTTAATAGGTTTTGTGACTTTAAATTTTTCTCTGAGCATATATCTCTGTTTATGGTCCATTAAAAAAAAATGGGGAAGGAGGAAATTTTACTAATTAAAATGGTACTAATTGTCATTTTACAACCGTTGTTAAGGGGGTTTAAAATTTGTGGCTTGAGATTACAAGATTAAGCTCTTAACATCTCAAGTGCAGTTTATGCTCTTTATTTTAATTCACTAATATTATTTAAATATTTAAGCAGATTCTCTCACTAATATTATTCCAAATTTTTACTTTTGCAAAACAAAATTAGCTCCTATTTATTTTTTGCTTTTAAATTTCAATGTAACATTAGCTATTTTTATAATGAATAACATCCTTAATTATTTTCCCTCAAAAAAAAAACATCCTTAATTATTTATTACAGGGAAAAATAAGTGGAATGGGATAAGATAAGTGTTTTAGAGACAAATAATTTTCTAAAAAGTATCAAAATTTTTAATTTCAAAATATATGTAAATAATCTTAAAATGAAAATAAAAATGTATAGAGTAGTACTTATCAACTAGTGCGGTTAAAATAAATCTTTTATATAATATCTTTCGAATAAAATATTTAATACGGAATATTACATGGATTATGACTTAAATTGAAATATCTTTTTTTTATTTTTTTTCTTGAAAATATTTTATTTTTATTTATTAAAAAATAAAGATTCATACGAGAATTTAGTCATAATTACATTAATGTTTTATATATACATCATACGGTTTATTATTGGCGATTTTAACGAATTTATGCTCCCAAGTGAACAAAGGGGAGGAAATTTTAATAAGACCAGGACTGATGTTATGCTTGGAACTATGGATATGTGTTAGTTACTGGATGTTTCTACGACTGGTGGAAAGTTCACGTGGGCGAGGAATTGTGTAGGCCAAAGAAGAGTGATTAAGCGGCTTGATAGAGGTGTGGTGAATATGTCCTGGCGGCTTGCTTTCCAGATGTTTATATTGAAGTGCTAAATAAGTTCCATTCGGATCATCATCCTCTGTTCCTACGGTGCAGCTCTTTGAATCCAAGGTCTGGCCCAAGGCCCTTCAGATTTGAAGCCCCCTAGATCACTCATCCAGATTATCAAAGTGTGGTGGAAAGAGCCTGGGAGAATAACAGTCCTTATCCAGTTACGACTTTGAATCAGGTAAGAAATGACTCCATAATATTTAATTCGGAAGTGTTTGAGAATATACAAAAGAGGAAGGTTATTCTTGAGAAAATAATCAAAGGAATTCAATTATCTCTTGAGATGGTTGGTTCTGTCCAGATTAGTGTACCTTGAGCAGGAACTTCAACAAGAATATGATAGAGTACTTTTCCAAGAGAAACTCCATTGGTACCAACAATCTAAGGAAAAATGGATCAATTGTAAGGATAAAAATACCAAATATTTTCACGCTCAGACGGTTATTCAATGAAAACGTAATAGAATCCATGGGCTTCACCTTCCTAACGGCATATAGTGTACAGATTATAATTTGCTGAAAGATGAGGCGCAAAGATATTTCAAACAATTGTGTTGTAGCTTTTCACAACAGACAAATAGTGTTCCACCTAGTGATGGATTGTATGTTCCAAAACTTTCTGAGGAAGCTACTAGTATTTTGACTCAAGTGGTAACAAGAGATTAGGTAACTAAGACACTCAATCAGATGCATGTGTATAAGTCCCCGGAACCAGATGAATTTCAATGTGTCTTCTTCAAACAATATTGGTATATCGTGGGGGGAGATGTGACTTAAGAATTTGCTACAGGTACTTTTGATCCAGTTATTGTAGAAACTCTAATAACTCTTTTCCCTAAAGTGGACTGTCCACAAAGTTTTAAGGAGTTTTGACCAATAAGTTTAAGCAATACCATATACAAACTTATAACAAAAGTGTTGGTGAAAAAATTGAGGCCTTTCCTAGACCAAATAGTTGGACGTATCAGAGTAGTTTTCTCCCTGGTACGGGTACAACAGATAATGCTATTATTTTGCAAGTTGTTCATTCAATGCACAAATCGAAGAAGAAGAAGGGAGATGTGGTATATAAAATTGATTTGGAGAAAGCTTATGATCATGTGGGCAGGTCTTTCCTACGGAGTTGTCTCCAACAATTTGGTTTTCCATCTATTACTATTGATTTAGTTATTCATTGTGTGACTGCTTCAAGCCTCTTACTCATTTGGAATGGCAGAACGTTACCTGATTTTACTCCTACTTGTGGATTGCGTCAAGGGGATCCTCTCTCCCCTTATCTTTTTGTGATTTGTATGGATTTTTTGTCCCATGATATTTTGAAGGTAGTGGAGTTGAATCATTGGAAGGCGGTGAGCATATCTCGCAATGGGTTGACTCTATCCCACTTATTTTTTGCGGATGATGTTCTTTTGTTTACCAAGGCTACAAGATCTCAAGTTGTCACGGTGGAAGGGATTGTGACAAATTTTTCAAATATGTTGGGGTTGAAAGTTAATATCTCAAAACCGAGAGCCTTCTTTTCAGCTACCACTAGAAGAAGTAAGATTAAATCAATGGTTGCTACAACTGGAATAAGATAAACCTCTTCGCTGGAGAAGTATCTTGGATTCCTTATGGTTCATGGGCGGTTGACTAAGAGTGGCTATGAGTTTTTGATTGATAAAATTCAAAGGAGATTAGCTTCCTGGAAGAACAAGCTCCTTAACAAGGCGGGTATATTGGCCCTAGCCGGTGTTGACTTCAATTCCCAGCTATTACATGCAGATTTCTTGGTTACCCTCTTCTATTTGTGTGCAAATAGATAAGTATGCACATAGTTTTTTGTGGAAGGGGAACAAGGACAAGGTTGTCCATCTGCTGGGATGGGATAAGATCTCTAGGCCACAGAAAGTTGGTGGTTTGGGTATTCGATGAGCTCACGAATCAAATATGGCTATGTTGGGGAAGCTGGTTTAGGACATTCATTGTAATTCATATAAGTTATGGGTCTCTTTGCTTTGACACTAATTTTTTAATGACAAGTTCTTTCTTTATATGCCCACAACCCTAGGTTCCCCTGTATGGAATTCTATTATGAAAGCAAAGGCAGTTCTTCAAAATGGGTTCAATTATAGAGTGAGAGGTGGGTCTTCTTCCTTTTGGTATGCGCCATGGACCAGATTTGGGAAGTTGTTTGAGCAAGTTTTATATTTTGATACTCATGATGTCCACTTGAAAATAGCTGACGTAGTTCAGGATGATACTTGAGTGTTGGATCGTTCATCCACCCAACTTCCTTCTCCTGTACCCGAGGCTATTTGTGGCACCCTTGTGTGTTTGAATGGTCGGATTATGGATGGCTTCACTTGGAAGGGCAATCCGGATGGTGTGTATTTAGTGAAAGTTGAGTATAAGTTGCTTTTGAAGTGAAATGCTCACAAGGATGAGATCGGATTGTGGAAGTGGATTTGGCGTTTAGCTGCTCCTAAAAAGATTAAGTTTCTATATTGGACGGTTTGTCGAGTTGCCTTAATAGTGGGGAAAGTATCATGCACTATTTTCGAAACTATACGTTTGTTAAGAATCTCTGGCTTGCTCTTAGATTTGACAATATTAACTTCTATTGGGAGCATTTTATAGTCACATGGCTCAGACAAGGCGCATTTAATGTAAATAATCATTTAATCTCTGCAGCTCTTTGGTGGATTTGGTGCACACTAAACTCACTTTGTATGGAGAATGAGATAATTTCTATTTTCTCCTTGAAGGTAAAAATTTACAATTTGGCAGCCCTTCTTCGTTCTGTCTTCTCCTTGGCTTTATCCACGAATATAGGAGGTCATTTTGTAACTTAGCACCCAGATGAAAGTATAATTGTTGTCTTGAATGTTAATTCTGGCATTCTTGAAAATCCCAGAATATCTGGTTTTGGTGGTGTTCTTCGTAGGAGTGATGGTAGTTGGCTTTACGGGTTTGCTGGTAATGTTGGTATTTCCACCATCATACACGTAGATCTATTAGCTCTGTATCATGGCTTGAAAGCAGCTTGGGAAAGAGGATCTATGGAGGTGATTTGCTACTCTGATTCAACGTTGGTTGTTAAGTTAGTTTCAACCATGGTGAATCCTTGGCACCATTATGCGACAATCATCAGTAATGTGCAGGATTTGCCGCATAGAAGCTGGAGCGTTCAGTTACAGCATTATGTGAGGGAGTTGAATTCATCCGTGAATTTCATGGCTAAACTAGGAGCTGCAAGTCCTGAGATTTAGCGTGAGTTTTTAGAGCCACTAGAGAGTTTACTTCCGCTGCTGCAGGCTGATGCCCGATGAGAGATGTATCACAAAGACTAGTTTTTAACTGATTTTTGTTTTTTTTTTCTTTTTGTTAGCTTCTTATCCCAAAAAAATACATTAATGTCCAATTTTGGTCGAATATTTTTATATTTTTATTGCTATAAGTTTTTTTTAAAAATGGATTGCTATTACTTGTATGGTCAAAATTTATATTGAAGTAGTCAAAGGTTTTTGATAAATTAAAATTAATATATTATATTTAAATAATTTTTGTAATATAATTATCTTAATTATATATAAAGAGGAAAGTAGAGTTACTCCACGAGTAACTATAAGTAAAGTTACACTATATAATCCCTCACTATTTTTTTTAAATTACCATACGCATGAGTCAAGGATCAAATATCTGATCATCTACTTAAGTTGACCAAATCCTTTCACATTTAGACCAATTAATTTTTGAAGTAATAACACTCTTTATAGTTTCTAGAATAACTTGATTCATCACATAAAAAATATACTATATTCTATAACAATATTAATTAAGTATTATCTTTTGAATTAACAAATACTCCCTCTGTTATATCTTAATTTTCGATTTTCAGAATAAAATAAAATCATATTTGTTTGTCATCTTCAACATTCTATTAAACATTAACAAAGTCTACCCATAGAAAATTGTCGAATTAATAAATAAAAAATCATATTTGTTTATCATTTTCACACAATAAATGTAAATATCAAGGTAAAATTAAATTTAATGGGATTTGAACAAAGTCTGCCCATAGAAACTTTAGTTTTTAAACTTAATAATTACTCTTATTTTTTTATAGTTTAAATTTAAAAACAAAACACCGACATGGTGTTGGAAGTTGCTAAAAAAAAGTATAGTCTCGAGAGAGTTGGTAAAATAGCACTTCCCAATAAAAAAAATCATTTAATAGGTAGTCTATCCCATGTGAAAAAGTGGATGTTCCATTTTCACCTCGCGGATTAGTCGCATAAAGGGATTTTACAGTTGGATACCTTGGACCACCTACTAGAGGTCAAAGATTCAAGTTACGGTGGGTTAGGAAAAAAAAAGTAGAGGGCGAGAAAAAGACAAAAAAGTTTAAATAAAATGAAACGAGATGATATGGTGGAAAAGAAAGAAAAAACAAAAAATATAGTAAATTAAAGGAGAAAAATTTCCATACAATGAACCAAGTTCACAATATTTTAAAGTAACGGACGTTAGGGGTTTGACTTTGCTCAGGCTCCAAACTCAAGTTGACAGTATTTTCAAGTAACGGACATCAGTGGTTTGCACACATTTCTTTGAAATATAACTTAATATTATTTCTACTATAAATAAAGAATAATATTGACACACAAACAATATGATCTCTCAAATATAAAATATTAACGAGAGAGTATATACACTCTCGAGAATAGAGAAGTTTTAGATATAAAACTAACTTTCCAATTCTTCCAAATTCGTAAGTTTTTCTTCTTGTTCTCTCATTTTATTTTGATCTGATTTTTTTCATGTGGGTTGTGTTTTTCCTACTTGGTAACCCTTTTGTTTTAATTTTTTAGCACAAATAATCGTGTAGCAATAGGGGAGTGAGGTTCATGCAAATTCTAGTTATAAGGGATCATTTCTCAAAAATTATTTTGTTGATGGATTTTTTTTTTAAGGATTGTCGATGGAAGGGTGTCGAACTTAAATTTGGATATGCTACATTTTTAGTTAATTTATTTTAAATTATAAGGTAACATGTGTGTGTTTGACTTTGAAAATCATAAGTTTTTAGGACATTAAATCTTTATTTTTTATTATCATTTTTTATAAGATGGTATCGTAAACTGGATACTCACTTCCATGTTTGTGATCCTTGTGTGAAATTTTTGAATCCATAAAGTATCAATTTATGATTCAACACGAAATTTCTTCTTCATTTGAATTAAAAACTTTTTATTGATGGAAATTGTTTAATATTTTTTGTTGATTGTACTTTACTATTTGACATTTGTATGCATGTTTTACTCAGGTTTCTGTGTGGGCTTGTGTGTTTTTAATTTCAAACTCATATAAGTAAGAGAACCAGTTGGATTTTGAGGCTCATCACTTGATGGATCTTCCAAGCAATAATCATCAACTAGACGTAGAGGAAAAGAAGACTATGTCAAAAAAGTTAGAAAAGCAAGTAGTTGATCCAAAGGAAGAGGAAAAATCGAAGAATGAAGAAGAGGATATGCAAAATAATGTCGTTGTTCCTGTCCATTCCATAGACAACGGGGATGGAAAAAGGTATGCCATTATGGTTTCTGACTCAAATTTGCTTAGTGAGCATCTCGGTCGAGATATATCAATCCATTGTCTTCTTCGATTGTCAAGATCTGATTATGGTTCAATTGCTGCATTAAACAAGAGCTTTCGGTCGCTAATTAGATCAGGGGAACTATATAAGTTAAGGAGAAAAGCGAGAATAGTAGAACATTGGGTGTACTTCTCTTGTGAAGCCCTTAAATGGGAGGCATTTGATCCAAATCGTAATCGATGGATACATTTGCCTATAATGACATGTGATGCATGTTTTATGTTGGCAGATAGGGAATCGTTGGCTGTTGGTACTGAGCTTCTAGTCTTTGGAAAGGAATTAAGGACTCCTATCATTCATAAGTATAGCCTCCTGACAAATATGTGGTCAGTTGGAAAAATGATGAATACTCCGAGATGCTTGTTTGGTTCGGCTAGTCTTGGAGAAATTGCAATACTAGCTGGTGGTTGTGATCCACGTGGCAACATATTGAGCTCTGCTGAGCTCTATAATGCAGACACTGGAAAGTGGGAGATCCTTCCAAACATGAATAAAGCAAGGAAAATGTGTTCAAGTGTATTCATGGATGGAAAATTTTATGTCCTTGGTGGGATAGCAGCTGACAAAAAAACACAGCTTACATGTGGTGAGGAGTTTGATATGAAGACAAACAAATGGCGTGAAATACCCAACATGTTCCCAGTACGAACTGGAGTGTTTGAGACACCACCTTCTTTTGGGTCACCTCCATTGATTGCAGTTGTAAAAAATGTATTGTATGCTGCAGATTATGGACAACAAGAAGTAAAGAAGTATGATAAAGACAACAACTCTTGGGTCATCATTGGAAGCTTTCCCGAGCAAGCTACTTCGATGAATGGTTGGGGATTAGCCTTTCGAGCATGTGGAGATCATCTATTATTTCTTGGAGGTCCTGTTCTTCATGGTGGACGCATGATGGAAATCAATGCTTGGATCCCAAATGAAGGAGAACCCCAATGGAATCGGCTTGTAGGAAAGGAATCAGGGGGTTTTGTGCATAATTGTACTGTGATGGGGTGTTGATGGTAGTACTTTTACCTTTTTTTTTTTATTATTATTTCATGTTTTTAATTTAGCTCAAAATATTGTACTATAATAACTTTTGGTTTGTTGTTGTGGGTGTTGTTTTTATAATATTGGATTTTTCTGGTTTTTATTATATATTGTTATTTTTGTTTTTTATTTCCATTTTCTTATTGCTGTTAGTGAGAAAATATTTAGCTAGTTGTTTTGATGGGTTGTCAAAGGTTTTTATTTGATGGAATGATAGATATATATCAATAGGGTTTTTTGTTTTGAAGACTAAAGCAAAAGTGTCACAAAAAGAAGGGTTAATATTTTAACACTTTTTAATTTATAACGTATAATTCAAAATGCTTAATGAAATTAGTAAGGTCAATTTGACACTAACGAAAGCTTCTCATGTTGGAAAGATTAAGTAATATTATAAATCTTATGAAATTTGATAATAGACTACGCAATAGGTTTTGATCCTATATTTACATTTAAATGTGCATAATTTCTTACAAGTAAAATAACTTATGTCAGAAATAAGATACATTTTTCACGATGAACATCACTTAGGTTATGCAAACATTAATTTATGTATAAAGCATAAACAAGATAGGATAGTATTGCACAATAATTTTACTGAATATACATATTTATGTATCTATAATTTTAATAAGTTATGTAGCTTTTTAGAGAGTAATATATGTTAGATTCTTGAATGGAAGCAAATATATGGAAACATAACATCAGTCTAAATGAAACTTTACAAAAAAACCACAAATGTTTAATAAATAATGATGTTTATTTAACAACATCATTTAAATTAGAGAAGAAGGTCTAGATATTACAGCATGAAGATAAGGATTTTATTTCTTGATCAAAATGTTAAAACAAGTACCTTATTATATTTATAACTTTGTCAAACTAAAGATCTTGCATATGTGGGAGTCAACTTCACTAATAAACAAATACATCACATCAATCCCAACCCTTCACAATATAGTCCACAAGAAGGGAAACCTAAAGCACAAAAATTTTCAATAGACCTCCTATAATTAACACATCACACACACACATCATCTCTTTCTATAAACTCATTTGCAAATTTTTATAGATATTAAAAATACTTAATTGATTTTGTAATTAATGTGTATATTTATGTATAATTATAAATAAACTTTAATTAATTATAAATAAATTTGAAAAAATGTATTAAATACGTCTGGAAATTTTAAATAATACTTCTAATTGTACAATTTTGTTTCTTAAAAATGTGCTTATATATAAAGATGTAGGAAGTATATGCATACAATATTTTTGTATGAAATTTGGACATTAACACATCAACATGACTACTGTTGTAGTTACCCCAACTTTCCTCTTCCATCACTACTTTCCTGCCAAAGTGAATCATTTTATAAAGTTATTTGGTAGCGTAGTTTATAAATTGACATATAATTTGAAGAAATAAACATTCTAGATAAAGAAGCTAAATCGGGGGTAGAAGGTAGTGAATTATATAGGAGGTTGACTTCATCTAAGTTTCTAAAACAAATTAAAATTAGAAAAGTATTTTCATACAAAAGTCATGAGAAAGATGAATCTTTAAAGGTAAGTATTGACATAGCACTATATAATTAAATCAATATATAGTTTTGGTATTAGTTTTAATGTGTAGGCATTAAACTCATTTGATAAGATGGAAAAAAAATTAAATTATTATTTTATTAGATTAAGTGGAAAAAAATTAGCAAAAACATTTTATTGTTGTGTTTTTATTACTACTCATTCACTTTTGCAGGAGCGTGATCCTTCATATTTTGATATCTTAAAGAAGTGATGTTCATCATTGACATAGTGACATGATGGTTTGTGGTGAAACACATGAGTTAAAGTGATAAAGATATCATATATTCAACTACCCACACGTCGACAAGAAGATTGTATATCAAACTTCTAGTTTAACGATGTGAGAGATGCATCAAAGTTGTTATATGAAAGTTTTATAGATTGAATTGATAGTCCTTTATATATATATATATATATATATATATATATATATATATATATATATATATATATATATATATTTTTTTATATATATAATATATTTTTTTGTGTT
>Ga0228710_1001638_pt1 | contig 34062 bp, 21 predicted proteins | sample MedpolnodulmetaG_FD_177995 | JGI IMG/M metagenome (GOLD analysis project Ga0228710, IMG submission 177995) | Root nodule microbial communities from Medicago polymorpha collected in Santa Monica, California, United States - pink nodules | ecosystem: Host-associated > Plants > Roots > Nodule... | reverse complement strand
ATAGCCAAATGTTAGCAAAATTAGCAATGTTAGTTTATGGGGATTGAACCCGGGACCTCCTCCTTCAACGTCCCTTAGGTCTCCAACCGAGCTACCTACGCGGGATGGCCAGTTGTTCTGTTAGTTCAGTGGTGTGGCTTGGGGTAAAAAAATGGGAGATAAGAAGAAGAAATGAGAAACAAAACCCATTTTAATTAAAAAATGGGGGTGATAGTGTTGGAAAAATTTGCCATAGAATTATCATTAAATAATAAATTCCCCTAAAAAAATTAAATAATAAATTCAGAATAAATATTAACACAAATAAATTGACTAAATAAAGTGAATTGAGTATAAGAAACTTATCGATCTTAATGACTGAAGCGTTCAAAAAGCATTGGGCTTAAGAGTATTTTGCCACCACGGGTTAGTTATCCGGTGCAGTTAGTTGGTGTCGCAGCTAGTACTCTCCAGGATACACCAGTCACTTTTTGCTAACACCGCACATGAACTAGCAAGGTCTTAGAAACAACTTTTCGGATGCCGAAGGGAACTTAATTCTCTTTATATTCATGTGTAGATTATAAAGAGAATTAAGTTCCCTTGAGCATCCAAAAAAGTTGTTTTTGAGACCTTGCTAGTTCATGTGTGCGGTATTAGCAAAAAGTGACTGTTGTATCCTGTAGAGTACTAGCTGTGAGGCCAACTGCACCGGATAACTAATCCGTGGCGGAAAAATACTCTTAAAGCCCAGTGCTTTTTGCACGCCTCAGTCATTAACATTGATAAGTTTCTTATATTCAATTCTCTTTATTTAGAGTCAATTTATTTGTGTTAATATTTATTCTGAATTTGTTATTTAATTTTGGGTTAATAGGTCTTTACCCCCCTATAGTATAGGTCATTTTCGGTTTTCCCCCTGTAAAATATTTTTTTTGATTTACCCCCTGTAAAATATTTTTGTTTTGATTTACCCCCAATAGGCCAAACAAAAACGAAAATTTCTTGAAAAAAAAAAATAAAATTGGTTTTTGTTTTGCCTATTAAGGGGGTAAATCAAAACAAAAATATTTTATAGGGGGATAAATCAAAAAAAATATTTTACAGGGGGGAAAACCAAAAATGACCTATATTACAGGGGGTAAAGACCTATTAACCCTTTAATTTATTTTAAGGGAATTTATGATTTAATGATAATTCTATGTCTAATTTCTCCAACAGATAGTTTATTCATTTTATGTAACCTATTTATTAAAAGTGCATCGTACTAGTCCTGCTTGAACTTTTAATCTCATGTCATCCATAAGAATATTTAGTGATGCTAGAGTACATAAATTAAGAGAAGATGGTCTAGTTTTATAAACAAGGTTAGTACTCGGTATCATCTTTAATATTCCCAAACCTTGGGTAGCAAGCATAATTTGCTAAAGGCTATTTGGGTAGAAGATTTTGGAAAGGAGGGGTGGACATTTTTAAAAAAATAAAATTAATTAAGTTATAAAATGCTACTAAAAATGAATTGTGACTTAATTTTTTTGTTATCACCTATCATGTTACTCTTTCATATTTAGAAAAATCTCAAATATATATCAAAGCCCTTCATTATCCTCTCATCCAAAATCCTCCAATCCATCCAGACATACCCTAAAATTGTATGATGTCTAGAGGGATCTGGTCTTCAATATCGCTTATTGAGAATTCTCAATTCTGTTGTGACATTTATGATGACTTGGTTACCATGATTTTTTCTGCACTGCTATATCATGCATCGAAAATATGTAAATTGAAAGAGGAACTACTGCTTGCCTCTTGATGGCTTTTTTTTGCACTTAATCGGTATGCCTCTTGTTTCCTGGCTCTACTTGGTAACAATCATTCTGGGTTCATGTTTGTGTGCTTGCACTTGTACCTGTCCATTTCTAGGTTGACATTGCATACATGTTTTGTGCTTTTCTTATGTCAATTTATTTGTGTCCCTATTGGTTGAATCTTAATGGGCTAGAATCACTGTTGGTCAGGATCAAGGTTGCTAATCAGGTGGGAAGTATTCCGCTCGATTGGGCTTTAGGGGCTTTTATTATGCAAACTACAGCTGATGCAGATATACAGAACCACAACTGGTTTGCTTCCATTTTCAGTAATGAATCGCCTACTCTCCTCTCTCTGGTTGGAATTTTCGTAATATTGTTGTTTGCAGCATGGTCTATATCTAGGTGGAGGAAACCTCAATTGAAGACTATTTATGACCTTGAAAAGGGACGTTATATAACTACGCGAGTTGGTAGGTAATGCTTGATAGTATATCAGATCCTGGTTCTTGGTATACATACATGGCCATATGTTGTGATTTTGACGAAAATATTTATTCTTTCTCACTCAATGGCAATGTACGTCATATCATCAACACCGTGCTAGTGGGCCTGAGATTGTACAACACTGGACTTGGATGCAGCATGTGGAGATTGAGGAACTAGTGTAGAGTAGTAAGATTCGTTGTGTTTAGTCGAATCCAGCAAGTCAGGAACCTAGTGTTATGCCACTCGCTATACTGGTTACACATAACAAGAGGTGGAAGCAAGTCAGCTTTGGGAATTCAGAGGTGGAATTGCATCCTTGAACAGAAAATACCTTTTTGTGTGATCTTTTGTAATTTTTACCTTTGTACCAAAAAAATGACTCAACCGGTATATTTTGCCAATTGATAAAATGCAAAGTGAAACACACGTTCCAGCATTTTTATTCTTATTGGTTAGATTTAAACGGGTCTCACTAAATTATGTAAGTTCCCTATATATTTGGCAGGATTCATAAATTTCAACCAATAGAAGTGTATGTGTTGAAAAGATTGCGGTAGTGAGTAAGTATGTTGCTAGCATTTTGCATTCTCCTCTATTTCCAGCCCTGAAAAACCTGAAATCAATGAATATGAAGAGAGGTCTTGTCTAAGAAACCTTTAATGTGGTCATCTGGTACTTGTTGGACTTGTTTACAAGTGTAACATTAGTTTATGACAATTGCTTTTTTGACATTCAGAAGTTCTTAACAACACAAGTAAATTACTAAAATACCTCCAGCAGTAGTTAATTACCGTTGGGTTATAACTAGAAACCCAGCGGCAGTTAACTGCCGCCGGGTTTTTTGGTCTTTTACTTGTGTTCCTAAGACATTTTGAATGTCAGAAAAGCAACACTCTTAGTTTATTGGACTTGGGTTCAATTTTTTTCCCATCAAGTAGCTTAATAGTCTTAAATTTCACCCTTATGGCTTGTCCCGATCAAATGAGTTATGCTCACGGGGACAAGTTGGGTTCAAAGTTTAATGGGATTGGATTAGATACTATATATGGTATATGTCACAGTAATATTTGGGAGGAGTATTCTCAACCTATACAAAAAAACATTATTACCGAAGTGTATTTGTAGGCTACATATTGTTTCAAATTGTACAAGAGTTGCTCACATAGACTACATTTTTTTTTTGTATGCAAGAGTTCCACATACTGCAATGTTTAATGATTGAAACTGGCAATGCAGAATTTCACTACATATTGTTAGCATTTTGACTGCACCATATTCATTTTAAATATGTAAACCTTATTTATTTATTTTTCCTAATAGCCTAGTGGCTATTCATGCCTTAATGTAAATAAGTGGGGATCTGAAATTCGAACTTTGATCCCTGCATATTGCAGCATCCTCGCCAACTGAGTTATATTTAAGGGATTGTAAACCCAATTCTAAACATGAGTTTGTGACCTTTAGTAATAACCCCAGCACTAGTTACAATCAGCACGATATTCATTTTGACCACTTATTATAAAGACTTGATGACATATCAACAGTCCTCATCAGTACTGGTCGAAAATCCTTTTCAAATATCAACCTGAAGATCAACTCATTCAAAAGTTCAGTAACTAACCAACCGCTATATCTATAACCTCTAACAACCTTACAAATTGATTGACAAAAAAGATGTTATTTTTAATAACAAGGCATCAAATGTTACAAATTCATGAACTCTATCAACAATGTCTAGTCCAACCTAAATTTCTCATCTAAGTTTAATAATATATCTTTCTTACCTTACATTTCCTCAATGCAATCGAATTGCCTTATTTCTCTTTGTTTATATTTGTCTTTTTTCCCCTTATTTATTCTTAAAAGAATCCGTTAAGAAATTAAAGAAATAACTAGATCAATTAAGTAATAGAAGAAAATAAATGCAAGTTTGAAATAGGCCAGATGAAACACCCTTTGCACAAACACCATATAATAGCCCTCAATCACTTTTATATAACACTTACCAATTTAATAACTCTGCACAAACCAATGCATGAAATGCAAGTTTAACTTAATTAACAAAATTATGTTCCAAAACGGTAGTTAGACAAGAAATGTTGCATTTCCCTCTAATCCTACAAGAAAATAATCAACTACTCCAACGTGACCATAGAATTAATAGGAAAAATTAAGAGGCTATAATTGCATGGTACCTATAATTTACTTCAAAACACAACCATTTTATTTGTTACTACGATAAATTTTCAAGGAAACACAATTTTGAAACAAGTCATGCAAATAGAAGCTACACAAGTCATTGCAACTCTAATTTAACATGTCCAATTTTATTTCAAGGCACTGAGTGTGTGAGTGAACATGTGAGTATATAAAACATAACATAAAGTGTATATATAAGACTTTCCTTTGTTATGAACATGCTTGAAATTTTAAGACACAACATTCATTTTCTCTAAAAAAAAGTTTAGGCAATGTTGAATGTTGATGTAGTTGGTAACAAGAGAAGGAAGAGATGTGGGAGGGTTTTTAGGTTCAAGAATTTTGGGGAACAAGGGTACCCAGTTATGTTTAATGGGACATCATTTCGTGAGAATGTGAATGGTTTACTTGAATATGCAAATTTGGAGAGTAATTTAAAAATGGGAATGCCTATGTGGTCATTTCAACTTGAACTGCATCATCATCCACCTTTGTATATATTGTTGTTTGTGATTGAAGAATCAATTGAGGCAGAACTGAATCGTCATTGCAACCATTGTCAATATGTTGGTAATGTTTATGAACCATTGTCAATATGTTAGATTATAATATTCGTATGTGGTTTAAAACAATGAACCTAATTCCTTTTAAAAAAATCAATGAACCTAATTAGTAAGTAACATGATTATTATGCATCTTATAATAATGAACCAAAACTCGTGTAGTTGTGAGCTTCAAACTTCATTTGCTTGGAGAAAACGTTTTCGATTTTTATCCTCAATTTTTACTTTTGATTGTGAAGTTGCATTTTCCCTCTGTTAACTTTTCAAATACTTGTGTAAGTAATACAAAAAAGTAGTTATTACTTTGTGACCAAAATTTAAAGAGAGTAAAAGAAAACAGAGGGCAATTTTGTAATTTAAAAAATAAAATAAAAAAACATTTTCTAAAAATAAAAGATGCCTAGCTGAAAGTATAAAGACCGTATAATAGTTTTCAACACAAATTCAATTAGGTTACATTTTTTTTGTACAACTAGATTATATAATTTACATATGTTATTTTCTACGATAGCTGATCATATATCTAAATTGTGAGAGTTTGACGTTCATTTGAGTCTCATAAGACTTAAAATATTAGTCTCTATAGTTGTGCGTGAAGGATACTTGATTTATACATAAATAGATCTAAGGGTGATTTTATTTCAAGTTATCTTATGTAGATTCCTGATAATAAAATGGTACAAATATGTATTCATAAGTTTGTTACAAGTTTATTAAATTTTATTTTGAAATATAAAATGTTCATGAGAATAGAAAAAGTTTCCCAAATTAACAAGTGAGAATAAAGTTAACTACCTATTAACCTCCCTATTATAATGGTTCTTGAAAATATTATAATATTAATCAAACATTCATTTTAAAAATGCATGCGAATAAAACGCCATCCTTATATTTTAAGGAAAGTCATTCCTAAAAATAAATCTAGTAAATTTAAAACAAACATCCCTAAATGATGAAATATGACTTGATATATTATGCTATCAATATATACAAATTAAATTAAATTAATTTTTTTAGATAAATCAAATTAAACTCTTATATCTTTTAATAAAAAATTAAATTAATTTCTTATATCTAATACATGTTACTATGCTTATGATCACTTTTATATTAATTACATCAAATTGACTGGAGTTTAGGCTGGGGCAACCATTTCATTTGCAACAAGAAGTATCATTTCCTATTACCTTCAAAGGAGACACTAAGTAGCTGCACAAGTTGTGAAAGCTGCTGTGATTCAAATGGTACAATGAATATTAGTGGTAAGTCCAACAAATTAATAGAATTAGAGGGACATATGATGCATGGTGTATTTCACTCTAATGGATTTGGGCATTTGCTATGTGTCAATGGATTGGAAACGGGTTCCAATTTGGGTGGTAACCAGATCATGGAGTTTTGGAATCGTTTGTGCAATGGATTGCAAGCAAGGTTAGTTCATTTCACACATTTTGTGATGATACTGTACTGTAAATTTCACTACTTAGATGATAAATTAATTGTGTCCCTCGTTAACACTTGCTTGAAGAAGAACAATACCATTTAATTAGTTTCAACATGATTCACACTTTCTTTTCTCTTTGTTGTATTCTTTTCATGGGATTATAGTCAAACTACAACTATTTTAACATAATATGCCTATGTTTGGTATGACACTGGATATGTTAAAATGATGGCGGTCCACCGTGATTTTTTAAAAACTATACTTTGTAGTTTTTGTAATATCGCAGTGGATCACCGTGATTCTGGCATATTCAAATACACACTCTATTTCATGTATCATATGTCGGATACATACTACCTATAAATGGTCCCTATAAATACCCTCAATTTCATTTTTAGTCTTTATAAAAAAAAAAAATCATATTTTTTAATCCTTAAAAAAAATCTGTCAACATGTTTATTCCTCGGTGTTAAATGTTAATAACAGTGGGTGATGTGGGAGCAACCCAATTCACTTTATTGAGATTGTTCACTTTTTTTTTGTTAACTCTTCGGATCCTGAGGGAAGAGGACTATAACCCTAATAATCCGAAGTTCGGTTTGGACGGAAGTTAAGTCAGATTAACAATTATTTCACTCATGAATCCAACTCGATTAAATCTTCAAATGATCAGTCTCTTTTGTATATTATTTTTTATATCCCCAAGAATGGTGCATGACTTTACATCTTTACCACTTTTACTTTACTATATGCCAAGAAATTGTGAAACATTTTGGACAAATAAATTATAATTTTTTTTGGTGTAAATTAAGGAAAAAGTGTCATGCAAAGATCGGAAATAAGTAAACAAAGACTAATTGATTAATTTGTATCAAACATGTTAGGAAAGTGAGTTTGAATGACACATCACAAAAAAGAGGCATGGAACTAAGACTTGTGAATGGAATAGCATACAGTGAGCCATGGTTTGGTCGTTGGGGATACAAATTTGGTCGAGGATGTTTTGGTGTAACACAATCAATGTACCAAAAAGCCATAGAAGCAATAAGAAGCATGCCACTATACCTACTCACACATCACATTGCAAATTCCAATCATGAAATCCCATCAATCTTCTCAAGGTACCAAACACTTTCTGATCACTCTCTTGTCACCCTTGGTGACTTATTTCACTACATGTTAGAGCTCAAGTCGCGGCTTCCCCATGAAACTTGCATTGGTTCCTTCAACACAAGCACCTTAGTTGAAACAAATTGTCGTTGGTCCCCTAAAAGGATTGAAATGGCAACACGGGTCATTGTCGAGGCCTTAAAAAGAACAGAATTCAGGTGGATTTCAAGACAAGAAGTGAGAGATGCCGCACGTGCTTACATCGGAGACACTGGTTTGTTGGATTTTGTTTTGAAGTCGCTAGGAAACCACGTTGTTGGAAACTATTTGGTCCGTCGAAGCTTGAATCCAGTTACAAAAGTGTTGGAGTATTGTTTAGAAGACATTTCTAATGTTTACCCTTGTAATCATGAAGAGTTGGTTATGAGTAGTAGTAGTAGTAGTAATAAAGTTAAGGAGAAGTACAAGATCACAAGGGGTCAACTTATGAAGGACATGATTTGTTTGTACAAGTATATACTTATTGACACAAAACCAAGTATAGGGGCAGAATTTCTTTCAGCTATACCATTGGCAGCTAGGATAATTCTTGACACTAAATATCTTATCAAAGACTATGGAGAGGTTCCTTTGCATGTTGAGTTAGGATCAAAAGAAAAATGCAATCTTTATTGTACAATTTTGTTAAGGAATGTTAATAATGTAGGGCATGATCGTGAGTATTATTTGAACAATGATATTCCAATGCCACCTTATGAATGTATCACATTGAAAAGTTGTGCTACAATTAATGACTTAAAGCTAGAAGTTGAAAGGAATTTTAGGGAAATCTATTGGGGGTTAAGGAGTTTTGTGGTGCAACCAAATGGGAATTTGATGAATGCAAAAGGGAATGAAATGGTTTTTGGGATGATTGAAGTGGGTGGAAAACTTGTACTTGAAGGTTGGCATGGTGGTGAAATTGGAATCAATACGGTTGAGCAAATATGTGAAAGGGATCCAAAGAAGGGAATTGTGGAGTGCATTTGTGGAACTAAAGAATATGATGGTGAGAGAATGGTGTCTTGTGATATTTGTGAAATTCGGCAACATACTAGGTGTGTTAGAATTCCAAATGATGAAGAAGTTCCTCATATTTTTCTATGCAAAAGGTGTGAGCAAGAAATTGTTCTTTTTCCTTCTTTGCCATAACTATATGAAGTTATTGATTTCTTTGTTGATGTTTAGTCAATAAATCTCTTGTTCTTATATGATTGAACCTTGTTTCTTTTATAGTTTTATGGCATAGGTTCTTATGCTGATTTAGTTTCAAAGATGCCTAATGAGTTTTATTTTTAGTTACATTGATTTTTATGTAAATTTGATCTAATTTTTGGTTTAATTTATAAAATACTCCTATTTCAATTTATGGAATCTATAAAGTGGACGGTGTAGTTTTGGGAGAACACGTTTCTAAAAAACTACATGTGTTTTAAAAAAAGTGTACATTCAAACGACATAGGTTGTTCGCATATGTAGTTTCAAACAATATAAACTTAACATTGTTTTAGATGTTTAATTATAGAGTAACAATAGGGTTGTAGAAAGGTCATCTCTATATTATGAAGAAAGCTCAATTCTGAGATTGCAAAGGGGAACAAAATGGGAGGGGAACTCAACTCCTACACCACTACAACAACCATGACAAAATGGGGCTTCAAGAAGTTTAAGTACACATGGAACTCCTCACAAGTTAAAATCCATTTTTGTAATTTGCACTCCAAAAATTAATTTTGAATCAAAGTATTCAAACAATATAAATTTCGAATCACACAAAATGGAGGTATCGGGGTTCTAACCCCAGTCATGACGTTCTAGGGTTCTAACTCCGGTCATGACGTTCTAGGGTTCTAACTCCGGTCATGACGTCCGACCTAACAATTTCGACATTTTTGTCAGTTGAACTAGGACTTATAAGACATATAAATTACTTTTATTGTTAAGATATTGAGACATAAACTAGTTCAACTTATTTTTTAATCAAAATCATTTTCTATAGATACTAATATAAAAAAAAATATGCTAATATAAATCACAACAAAAAATATTAATATCGTTGATTCAATTGCTAAGAAGTTTTTAACTTGTAAGGTCGTAGGTTCGGTTCTCACTATTTATTGAGTATTATACTTGACAAGTACTTTTATTGTTAGTCTTTTATTTAAAAAAAAAAATCATATACATTATAACTTTAAAAATATACATTATAACTTTAAAATTATTTTACACATATATTCAATAACACATTTCAACATCATTTAATAAATATAACACATGTATTTTCAAGTATAAAAATACATTACTAATCAATGTAATCGTGAGTTTAGCTCAATTAGTATAGACAATGTATAAAATATGCAAGTTTCGGAATTCAAAAAACTCGGCCAACCAAAAAAAATACATTACTAATCACCATTTATATTTCAAAGAAATAAAACTATAAAGAGTAGCCAACTCACTCTTTCCTTTCGCATTTTGAATTTTAGGTTTCTTCTTCCTCCATTATCCATGCTGAGAGCTTCGTCTAAATCCGATCATACCGGAGTTCGTATCGTTGTCGCCGGAGACAAACGAACCGGTAAATCCACCCTCATTCGCGCCGTGGCCTCCAACAAATTCGAGAAGAATGTCGGCCCTTTATTGCGTCCCATAAGGCTGCCTACACATCACTGTGTGGATCATGTGCCGATCACTATCGTTGACACTCGGTAATTTAACCTTCTTTTTTACATTCATTCGTTACTTATTTTGCATAATGTTTGAAAAAAAATTGGAATGAAGAAGTGTAGAAGAAAAAAAATATATGGATCAAGATGAAAGAGTTGCACGTGGAAAAATATGAGCTTTGGCCCACGGAATATTTTTTGGTAGATAGACGAAATCACAGTGGTAGTTGAAGACTCACACTCAGAACAAATGGCCCACTGAGTTTAGTTTAGTGTGTTTGTTTTTAAAATCGAATATTAATTTAGAGTAAACCATTAAATAAGTCTCAAAATTTGTAGGGTACTCTCAGATAAGTCGCTTCCATTATTAATATCCCAAAAATGGTCCCTCACTAGTTGGTCCTATATTTAACCACTTACTATCGATTAGTTTCATATATTTTAATAACTTATTATCAATTTGGTGCTTGTATTTAACCATATACGATCAATTTAGTCTTTAACACGATGTAATAAGGACTAATATCAGTACAATTTGACTTATTTGAGAGTGTCCTTGAAAGTCGAAAACTAATTTGGTATTTTTTTACTCATTAAATTTACATGTCATGGATATTTTTATTCATAATGTTCCCATCTTGACCATAGGTTTTAAAGTTTAGAGTTAAAGTTTCTTTTTATCCGTTACTGTTTTTGTTTTGAAGGTTGTTTTTCCTTTATGATTAAATATACAACTTTTCTTGTTTTGGAGTTGGTGTTTGATCATGGAGCCAGATTAAGCAGTAAGCACTATCCTGTACCTGAATGTTCTCCTCTTGAGACCAGTGTTTCTGCTTCATTTTTTAGCTGTATCATTACATTATGTTAAGTTATTTTGACATTATGTTTATGTGATTTAGCAAGACACTTGAGATTAAAAGCGAGTCTGGTGTGCCGCACTAGTTAGCGTCAAACACATCAAATGAAAATGACATGTAGTTACATTCAATTTCTTCCATTTTCAAATTATTGCCGGTATCCTATTCAATGTTTGTGCCTAAGTCAGTGCTTCCTAGTTTATGTTTCCTATATGTCTAATAAGAAAGTACATAAAAGTTTACATTTTGCAATCTTTTATCAAATGCGATTTCAATTTCATACTTATGTTTTTATCGAAGCTATTGCTTGGGCGATGTTTACCTTAATTTTATTACCTTCACTATTTCACTCTATTCTTGCTGTGCTTGTTATTGTTATTATTGTTGCAGTATTGAGGACAGTGATAGAGTTTTTAAAGAAATTAAGCGGGCTGACGTTGTTGTCCTCACTTATGCATGTGATCGGCCTAATACACTTACAAATCTAACTACATTTTGGCTCCCTCTTCTTCGCGATTTAAAGGTTCTTTTCTTGTGTTTGCATCTCAAGTACTCTCTATATTCAGTTGCAGCTTCTTTAGCCACCCTTTTTAAGTGAAGAGATAGATTGGTGGAGAGATAGAATTAATATTCTACGAGAACGGAAGGGGAAGACTCGATATAGATAAAAAAATTGACCAAACTTGATATAGATCATTATAAACTGTTAAAACAGTTACTTTAATCTTTTGTATAAAAACATTTGTTCATATGCACTTGCTTGTATAAATTTTTTAATTGTACACTTCATCAATATCAAATTCACATGAAATGTTTGCATTTTCATTTTCAGAGAATGTATGCTTGACATCAATATTTGAACTTCATGAATAGGTCAAAGTTCCTGTTATAGTGGTTGGCTGTAAGCTTGATCTGCGAGATGAAAATCAGCAGGAAAATCTAGAACATGGGATGTCGCAAATAATGCTACAGTTCCACGAGATTGAAGCATACTTTGAGTGTTCAGCATATAGGCTTATCCAGGTATCTTTTATCCATACTATTGCAATCAAATTCCTCCTTTTTTGAAATAAATGCTACAACTATATCTGGATTTTGTTTCATGCAATTATAGTTAAATTTCCTTTTTGAAGGTCCTTGAAGTTTTCTACTTTGCACAAAAGGCTGCTCTTTATCCCATGGCTCCTTTATTTGATCAGAAGTCACATACTCTAAAACCTCGATGTGAGCGAGCTTTGAAGAGGATTTTTACCCTCTGTGACCATGACAGAGATGGTGCTCTTAGCGATGCTGAACTGAATAATTTTCAGGTTTTAATTTTTCCTTATCATATTAAATGTCATAAATGTGGCTTGTTTATTATTCGAGTATTACAGTCTGAGTTTGTAGCGTGATGAATACAAGTGCTTTCACTTCATGTTATGCTAGGTTATGTTGTGGTAAGTTGACTTGAGTATAAGATTTGTGAAACATCTAACAATACTATCTACAGGTTGTATGTTTCAATGCTCCTATGCAACCATGGGAAATTGCAAATGTAAAGAAGGTTGTGCAAAAAGAATTGTCTGAAGGTGTGAATGAACGAGGACTTACTTTGACGGGGTTTCTATTTCTTCATGTCCTTTTCATAGAAAAAGGGCCTCTTGAGACAACATGGACTGTGCTCAGGAGGTTTGGATATAACGATGATATCAAGCTTGCTGATGATTTAATTCCACCTTTGAAACGTGAACCTGATCAGGTGTTTCTTTTGAGATGAATTCTGGCCTCATGATTTATGTTCTTAGTATGTTATACCTGTTTGTATTCAATTAGTTGACAACATGGAACTTGCATCTTATTCTATTCACATTGGATTTAATGTCTGCAGAGTGTTGAGTTAACAAATGAAGCAATTGATTTCTTGAAGACAGTTTTTGATGAACTTGACAGTGATTTTGTATGTCATCTGTGCTAATGACCCTGAATAATTTCACTTAATCATGCTGCTCCCCAATCATTTTTGGACATTTTCTCAACTGACTTCATTGTTATACAATAGGATGGGATGCTCCAACCCTGTGAACTTGAAGAATTGTTTTCTACTGCTCCAGACAGGTAGATTGCTTTCCTCATATTTTGTTCCAAGCTAAGTTTACTTTATTTTCCACCATTCCATGGTACATTTATTTGCACTTTTTTCTTGTATTTCGTCTTATGTTGGTAATTGGCTAGTATGGTGTGTAAACTTTCGTATGCTGTGCAATTTTTCAAATGTTCACACATGCTTTAGGGAAGTGGTATATACTTTTGACATTGCTTCTTCTTTGTTTTTACGAAATCCATCTATGACATTTTTTATATGTATGCCTTTCCCGAGTCGAAGGGCCCATTTGGATTAGGCTTATTTTGAGCTTATGCAAAACAGCTTATGCAAATAAATAAGCTTTTATGTATTATTCATAAGCTTGTCAATGTAATTTATGAAAAAACAGTTTATGAACATATAATTTTCGTTAGTGAAACTTATAAATTAACATAAAAGCTTATTTAAGCTATTTTTCATAAGCTCAAAAATAAGTCAAACCAAACGGGCATGAGGACTTTTGGCAATGTTATTTGATATTTTATGATTTGTAATTGTAGTCCCTGGATTGAATATCCATATGAGGATGCTGTAAAAAGGAATGCATATGGAGAACTATCACTTGATGCGTTTTTGTCAGAGGTGAACAAGTCTTTTTATCTTTGTCTCTAGTCCCTCTTCCTTATATTTTGTTGAACAATGTTTGTAGAAGAGTGGTGGGCTTCTATGAATAATAGTTTGATCACTCAATGTGAAAAGTTCTTTGGGAATCGAGGTTGCCTCAGTTTTACATGATGTATGACTGTACGTCTGGTCTGTGAATATTTCAGTGCATGCAGCATTTAACTTGCATTACCATTGAATTTTATAATATATATGTTTTTTGGACAGTGGGCACTCATGACACTTCTAAATCCAACCTTTAGTGTGGAGAACCTGATATGCATTGGTTATCCTGGTGATCCATCATCTGCGATCCGTGTGACTAGGATGCGAAACATGGATCGCCAAAAACAACATTCAGAAAGAAATGTATTGCAGTGCTTCATTTTTGGGCCTACGAAGGCCGGAAAATCTGCATTATTGAATTCTTTCATTGGAAGGTATCTTGGTTGTTACCTTAAAGATTCTGAGTAACACCACTTCAATTATTGAGCATCATCTTATTCTTATTGAATTCATGATGCAGGTCATATTCTGAAGCTTACAATCCAACCAACGAGGATCGCTATGCTGTAAATGTTGTTGATATTTCTATGGTAAATGATACTTGATTTTTTATTTTTTTTTAATCAGCAAATTTATTAACTCTTCCACCTGCACAAGATGTAATAGAGGAGGTACTCTCAATACATAAAAGACCCGTATAAACACAAGGTCTACCAACCATAACAGCATGAAAAAACACTAACTAGCATAAAGGAAATAATGCTATGTGCCTATTCTCCCACCAGCAAGCAACAAATTCCAGTTGTGACAGAAGTAATTACACGCGTGACAGAAGGAAAAAACTGCCCAGGACTACAACACAAAACCAACAGCAACATCACGCCCAGGATTCCATCACAAAACCAATTGCACGCCGCATCAGAGGCAATAGATTTTAACAATAGCTTATAACTGTGACAGAGAAAGACATTTCATTTCTTTCGCCTTTTCCTGCACCAAAGTCTTCATTTGATGTATTCATTTTGTATATATTGGCATTACATCTTCCAATTCACGGTTAATCATTTTGTTTGTAGGAAAACAAAAAATATCTTGTGCTGAGAGAGATTTCTAAAGGTGGAGTCACAAAGCTGCTAACCAATAGGGAGTCTTTGGCCTCATGTGACATTGCGGTTTTTGTTTACGACAGGTGACCACTGGTATTAAAGTTTATTATACTGGCATACGATAGAAGATATGGATTACCTTTTTTCTGTTATTATAAGTATAAGTTTCCGATAGGCCCATTGCACTAGAGGCTGGTTCGCATGTGCAGTTACAACATGCCCTGTCCAAACCTATGGTATGGAAAGTTCATGAGAAGAGGAATAGAAAAGGGGGAGTCGGGAATGGTCATTGGCCACATGGCAAAATAAGAGTGTAAGTTGATGACGGAATTCTGGGGAGCGTGATGTGAAGGGGAGGTGGTTATTTTTCTGTTTTAGTTATAAGAATTATGGGAGAGAATGAGTGAGTTATTCAATTAGTTATTTTGATTGTTGTGGTAGAGGCAGTTTGTGCACTCTGAAGGATCACAGCTGTTGGCAGGGAATCCATCAATTTCAGTTTCTGTTTCCTTTCCATTCTCAATAGTATACACCTTTCTCCAATTTCTATTCTACTTTATTTTCGCTATTTCTCTAGTTCCTAACAGTTTCCCTATTAAATTATTACTTGGTGCCTTTGGTGTATATAAACTAAAAATTATAACTTGTTTCCATGGATTTTTAGCTTATAATAAGCAACTTTTCAACATCCTAAAACAACTTATAGGTTGTAGACCACAAATTCTAGTTTGATTTTTCAAACTAACAATTGTGAATTACCCCCTCAAGTCTTTAATATAAACAAAAGTACCTAATTTTACACTAATTAAGAACTTTAGTTAACTAAAACTAATGTATTTCCTACATTGCCCTTCATGGGAATGTGTTCCACGGGAACAAAAGGATTGTTGGAAAATAAAAACTATCTTAATTTAGGGATGACATCATTCAGCAGGGGTGAAAGTAATTAAATTTATTTATATGGAAGAGTATCAAAGTTCTTTTGTTTGTTTATAATTGAAACCGGAAGGAGTGCAAACATAAACTTCAATTCAAACAACTTAAAAATAAGATTTATAAGTCATTAAGTGTTTGCATGATATTCATTATGTTCAAATGTACAACTCATCTATGGGCTGCTAAGTTAACTTTAATTTCATGTTGGTCTGGACTATGGACCGCTCATACTAAGCACCAGGAAAAATGTTGGTTGTATAGAAGAGCTTAGCTGACTAAATATTCATCTTAGGTCTGATGAGTCTTCATGGGATGCCGCATATGAACTCTTGGTAAAAATTGCTGAGCATGGAACTTATACTGGCTTTGAGATGCCTTGTCTTATGGTGGCAGCTAAAGATGATAAGGATTCATTTACAATGGGTATACGAGAGACGACTGGGGTATTTTTCATTCACTTATTCATTTTCATGTTCATATATACATGTACATAATTCTACATGCATATTGTTGTAAATAATTGTTGGATGGGTTAGATAAATAGATATTTAATGTGGTGAATGACAGGTTTTGGAATTATGACTTCATCCAAACTTTCTGATTATAGCAATAGTTATATAACATGTAGTAGTTTGTGTATATGTATGCTTTGATCTTCAGATTAACATTTAATTAAGCAGATTGACAGCTAGTTTAATTTTTCTTGTTTCAGTTTTTGCATATTGTGACAGTTTTTTTAGCATGGACATTTTACTGTATGTCATCTTTGAATGGTGTATTAGCTAAGATTTTGGAAATACTGCTATACCTCATTTACATAAATACTGCTATACCTGTTTCAAGCTGAAGTTTGATTCGGTTCACAGATAAATTTTTGATATGTTTGTGAAGCTTTATTAGTTAGACAACTTTCACCCTTATTACACAACCCTCTCTTTCATGTGCATTTAAATATAGGTTTGTGCTCTGATATACGTTCAATTAATCTGTTAGTTGCATATTGTAGCTAGAAACCTGATATTGTTGGTGTTCAGTTTATGACTCCGTTTGCATATGATCTGACTATATTTGAAAAGTTATATTTCTCAACCTTTTCTACTGACTTGCAAGCAAAGGAAGAGAATTATCTTTTCCATTTATGGGTATGTATAGCTGACCGTTAGAACAGATAATGAGGAAAAATATATTGTAATCTGATGTCTTCCTGGACATATATAGTCTTAGCATATGTTATTTCTCGATGCTGAGAATTTTCCAAGCAAATGCTTTATCTTGGATCAACTGTTGACATGCCAATATTTTTTGTAGGTTAGTCAACACATGGGGGTTGAGGTTCCTATTTCAATCAGTGTGAAGTCAGGAGATTTAAATAATGTATTCCACCGAATTGTAAGTGCTGCTGAGCACCCTCATTTAAGCATTCCAGAAACTGAAGCTGGAAAAAGACACAAGAAGTTCCATAGGCTCATAAAAGGATCTCTTCAGTTTGCTTCAGGTATATCAATTTTCAGATTTTACTTGTTAGTTGTTCACTAAGTTCCTTTTAACTTTGTATATTAGAGTTTTTCAATTTTATATAAAACGAGCCTATTAGCCTGTTTAAATTTTGGGCGATGTGATTTGTTTCATGGTTCATGAGTTTCTCTCTTTTTGTTTAATGGTTTTATCTTCACATCATATTACAGTTGCAGTGGCCGTAGCGTTTGGTGTGGCTGCTGCCAGGAAGAATGCTACTGGACGGAGGAATGCTGCTGCGCAGAAGAATGCGTCTGGTTAAAAGACAAAGGTTTGTGAGTGGGTCGTAATCCTTACCTTCATCTGGATGCATCTTGCACTTGGCTTAGCAGCATTGCCTTTAACATTAAAGGCATTTTTACACCATATACTGTAGAGTTTGCAAATCTTTTTCAGGAGTATATTTCGACCTTCAATTTTATTTTTGTCAAGGTTGAATTAGATTAACTATAATTAGCATATCTTGGCTTTTGTATATATTATTATCAATGTAGTGGTTGTACATAATATGATTGTAGGGAATTTGGAGTGCGAGTGCCTATCTAGTTGGGAGTTATTGCTTTCTTTGTGATGCCTTTGCATTCCCTCTTTTGGTTAAAAAAGTGGTTGCTCATAATATAAAATTGATTGTGTGTTTTGTCATAAAAAAAATATTCAGTGTTAAATGACTTGATTGTAAGGAGATTAAATTTAATCAATTTCAATTTTTTCCATAGTCCATTGAGTTAAAAAGTTAGGGAAAAATCTAGAGTGGACCGAACCAGTCAAGGAAGTGGTCTGATTATGAGTACACTAATTTCCACTTTCTTGTTATGTACCACGTGAATTGAACAGGTTGGTTTTCCTACGGCATATGCAAATGGTTTTGAATTATATCTAAAAACATGATATTGAATTATACCTATTTATACGATGAACAGTAGTTGCAAATGGTTTTGAATTTTACGTGTAACCTATATAATTTTTCTATATTATTATTGTTTGGTTTAAGCTGCCAAGGGGAAATACACTAGTTGCAAATTACGCCGAACTAAAATTTAAAAATGTTTAGTTCTTACCTTAATTTGTGGTGCTGCTAATGTTTATTTTTGTGCTACTTATGAATAATATCAAAATAATCACATATTGATTGAAATGAGTTATCAATTCAACATGGTGGTGTTTTTCAAGTAAAGGGTAAAAATTGAATAAAAAAGTTATAACTCATTATGTTCCATCCATTTTCTAAACAATGGAGTGGGAAATCAGTTTCATTCCGTCGTATAATATTCAAACAATAGAATGGAATCTTTGTTCTACTCCATTCTATTTCATTCAGCTCCACTCCGTTTCACTTCGTTTTGTTTCATTAGTTTTATGTTATCAAAATAGAGCCAAAGGAACATATTTTCGTATTGGTTAAGGTTTAATGATCATTTTAAAGGAATAACTTAAAATAAATGAATAAGTTAATGTAACAATTGTCAATAGATTAAAATAATTTTATTAAGAGTAATAATATTTGTACAATTATTTTGTGACAACCTTATTTTTCTCTCTTATCATTGGTCAAAAACAATAAAGTAAGAAAGAGAGAGAGAGAGTGATAACACAATGTGAGGGAAAATATTTGTCTAGGCATATGTTTGGTCACTAAATTAGGCACACATACCTAATTGAGAAAAGATAGAGAGAGAGAAAACAATTACATCATATTTATTTTTTAAATAATTAAATAAAAAGTATTTTTGTGTGTGAGTGTCTAATTGGTATGTCCAAAAGCTTGTGCTCATGCAAGACTTTCTCCAATGTGAGTATGAGAGGAAAACTATTCAAAAGATGTTACAAAATGATTGTACAAATATAATTTCTCTTTTATTAAAGTACTCCCTCCGTTCCAAAAATAAATAAATAAAAAATCAATTTCTTTGTCTCAAAATATAAAGGACAAACTTTTTTTTTTTGGGTACAATATAAAGGACAAACTTTTATCCTATTTAATCTTGTTTTTTTAAAAAAAAAATCATCTTTTCCACTAATTTTTTATTTATTCTCATAAAATTAAATGCAAATTACATTCAATTTTCTCTCTCTTCCATTTTCTTCATAATCAATAGCTAATGAAAATTGTTTTTACATCTTCCCATGTAATTTATTCTAAAGAAAACACAAAAAACTATACTTTAAATTCTTATGTTTTAGTTTTCTTAATAAGTGCGATTTAATTTTTTTTCTTATAATTTGGGACAGAAGGAGTATTGTGCTTGATTAGACAATTGTCACCGAATGTCAGATGTAAAGTTTGGTGAGAACGTTAAAGAGACATGTCATGTGTATCCAAACATTCTATTGATTATGAATTGTATCTATAGAAAATCGTCTCATACTTATTGTTTTCGAGAATGTTAAATAGTGTATTTGGGGCATTAGTTAAACAACCAAAGATGTGTTTGTTTAAAGTTATGTTTGTTGATTCTTGGGAATAAAATGATAGAAATATATATGCATATGTTTGCTACAAGTTTACCAAATTTTATTTCCAGATATAAAATGTTCCTGGGAATATAAAATTTTTCCCAAGGTGTGTTTGTTTCAAGTTTACCAAATTTATTTCTGAGAATCAACAAATATAACTTGAAACAAACACACCTTCAAAGAAAATGGTGGGATAACGTTCTCATGAAGATGAGAATAAATTCTTATGTAGTTACCTATTATAATCCCTATTTTTATATGGTTCCTAGGAATATTATAAAGTTAACTAAACATATTTTTTCTAAATACCTTGGAATAAAATTCTCATCTTTATAAATAATGTTCTTCCTAGGAATAAATTTGGGAAACTTGAAACAAACACACCCCCAACACAAGTAACTTTTTATAAAAAATATTTTAATTATTACTTAATCAAAAGTCAAAACTTATATTTTAAAAACAAATTTTCTTTTTATAGATTCTTTAACTATTGCCTTAGACACTGGTCAGAAATCCTTACTCTTTTGAATCAAACTGTGTGTAATTTTTATTTTTTTTTAGAGACGAAGTGTGTGTAATTTGTTGAGTAGAAAACAATTAATTAGTGGCATCTTATTTATAAAAGTTCTTAAGTCTTTTAGACAAGTTTTTGGAGCCAAAAAAAAGTTGTTGCACATTTTCTTCCTAATTTTTTGTTCTTTTTCTATTTTTTTAGAAAACGATGGGTTTCTTATTTATAAAAGTTCTTAAGTCTCTTAGACAACTTTTTGGAGCGAAAAAAGTTGTTGCACATTTCTTTCCTAATTTTTTGTTGTTTCTTTATATGTTTAGAAAATGATCGTGTATCTTATCTTATTTATAAAAGTTCTTAAGTCTCTTAGACAACTTTTTGGAACCAAAAAAGTTGTTCCACATTTCCTTCCTAATTTTTTTGTTTTTTTTCTTTCTATTTTTTTAGAAAACGGTCGTCTATCTTATTTATAAAAGTTCTTAAGTCTCTTAGACAACTTTTTGGAGCCAAAAAAGTTGTTGTACATTTCCTTCCTAATTTTTTGTTGTTTCCTTATTCTTTTAGAAAATGATCGCGTATCTTATTTAACTTATTTATAATAGTTCTTAAGTTTTTTAGACAACTTTTTAGAGCAAAAATGTTGTTGTAGTCTAAATTACTTCGGGTGTTTTATTATTTGTCTTTTGGAAGCATTATCAATGATTTTTTCATAATAAGGACTGGACCAAGGGTTAACCCTAATCCCTATCAATGATTTTTTCACAACAAGGATTGGACAAAGGGTCAACTTTAATCCCTATCCATGATTTTTTCATAACAAGGATTGGACCGAGGGTCAACCCTAATTCCTTATCTTTTTACATTAGTTTTGGATGTACTTACGAAACTCATCCAATAGCTAGCACCAAGATGTATGGGTTTTGTAGAAGATGTAGTCTTAATTGCAGAGTCGAGGGAGGAATTGAATGGGATGTTGGAGACTTGGAGACAAGTCTTAGAAGCGTAAGACTTTCGCTTGAATAGAAGCAAGACATCGTATATGTAATGTAATTTCAGCAAAAGACGAAGTAGTTTGATCTTAGAGGTGAAAGTTTGAGATCATATCATACAAGTTACACAATTTAAATATCTTGGGTTCATTGTTTCAACAAAAAAAATCTTGGGTTAATAGTACAAAATGACAGAGAAATAAAAACAAATGTAAACATTGTATTAAAGTTGGATGGTTAAAATGGAGAAGAGCCTCAAATGTTTCTTGTGATACAAACGTGCCGTTTCAGTTGAAGTGAAAAAATACCGGCAGTTATTAGAACAATGATGTTTTATGGAACAAAGCATTGGCGGTTAAGAACCAACACGAGAATAAAGTAAGTGTGCGGAGATGAGAATGTTGTGTTGGATGTGTGGTAAAACTAGATGAGATACGATTAGGAATTGCAACATTGTAGAGATAGTTGGGGTAGCTCCTATAGTATAAGTGTTATGGAAAATAGATTTGGACATGTAGATAGAAAACCTGTAGATTCTATAATAAGAAGAGTAGATTAAATAGAGAATAGTCATATTACAATAGATATAAGAAGACTTAAAAGAACTATAAGAGAAACAATCAGAAAAAATTTATAGATTAATGAGGTTGATTTAAATATGGTTTATGATAGAACAATATGAAGTATTCTGATCCATATAGTCAAGCTCACTTAGTGGGATAATGTTTGGTTGTTGCTGTTGTCTTTTGGAAGCATTAACTCATGTTCAACAACAATTATTATTTCATTTCATAATAAACTACCATATTTATTAGTCATTGAGATAATCAACTTCCTATGCATCGCACGGGTCCAAATACTAGTTAAAATAATAAATATGATTTAGTGGCACCTAATTGAATTGAATGAGTTAATTAGTAGTGGGTAATAAAAAGACGAGTCGCACGTGTATCGACAAACTCAAAGCATTGTATGAAGCGTGAGAGAGTAAACGCGTAAAACAATTACACCATACCCATTCCACGCGACACTTTCCTCTTTATCCAATTTTCTTAGATAACATTTACATCACACACACTCTTTCAATTCTTCTACTTTCTTTCATTCTCTCTTCTAACAAATTTTCGGTAATTGCTTTCTATCTCATAATAACATCTCTTTTTCAATTTCAATTTTAATTAATCTTTAATTTAAATAATTTTTAGGGTTTTGATTTGTATTGATTTTCCCAATGAGCGATCACTTGGTAGTCATCGTTGACCAACTCGACCACCCAGTTGTTCCTGTTGACCAACAACCTGCCCACCTTCCTTCCGATCCTTCCCCATCGCCATCTCCTGCCACCGCCGATGCCGGATCATCTGGATCTGGCTCGGCAGTGGATCGTGATGGCGATGATTGCGGTGATGAGGAGGAGCCTCTGATCCAGATGGTTGAGTGCCGTATCTGTCAGGAGGAGGATAGTGTTTCCAATTTGGAGACTCCCTGTGCCTGTAGCGGTAGTCTCAAGGTATCAAAATTTTGTCTTTAGTCATTTTCGTTATTTTTAATGTGTTAATTCTAATTAATTTTGAATTTATGTGTTATGTGTTAATGAGTAGGGGCCTGTTTGGATTGCCTTATTTTTTATCTTACTCTAAGAAGCTTAAGCAAATAAGTAAGGTTTTGTGTATGAAAAAACAGCTTATGAAACTGAAAACTTATCAATTAACATAAAAGGTTATTTATTTGTATAAGCCATTTTTCATAAGCTAAAAAATAAGCCAATCCAAACAAGCCCTAGATATGATTGATCAATTTGAATGATGGCCGGAGTTTACACAAATGAGATTGGTGGTTCGCTCTGACCTTGTATAGGTTGTGACTCCCCTAATCTAAATAATTTTTATAAAAAATTTGAATAATGGTCGATTCCTGTGTGTGGAATTTTGTGTTATTTACTATGAAATATGGACACCCGATGACACTGACATGTAGACGTCGATAATAATTTAAGAATATGTAAGTAATTGAATGTACCATGTTGGTGTCAGACACCGGACACACCTTCGGTCTGAGGTGTCAGTGTTAAATTATTTAATCTTTTAAGAGTATGTGTTGATGAAGTTTACTGTATTAATTAAAGAGTATGCTTTTGCGTGCTAGAAGATTTTATGTTTTGTGTGCTTTGCATGTATATGCACCCGTTTTCTAAATTGATCTGGACGAGTCTATGAAATACTGTGTTGGATTTATTTAGGGTGTGTTTGGATTGAGGGTTTAGGAGGGGAGGGTTCACTTTTATTTTTTAAATTACGAACAATGTAAAATGTTTTTTTAAAATAAATCAAGTGTTTTTGAAGTATTATATGATCATTTATCAAATTGTCAATTCAATTTTCAAAAAAATCATTTTACATTGCTCGTAATTTAAAAAATAAAAGTGAGTCATCCCCTCCCTTCCCCTCCTAAACCCTCCATCCAAACACACCCTTAGTGTTTTTAATTAACCTAGTTGCAAATTAAGATCTGTTGTAAATTGAGAACTGAGAACTGAATGTTCCTGTGAGAAATTGTTTTTTGCTTCTTTCTATTGAGCTGATTAATGCATTAATGTGAATCACTCATCTTTAGCTGAAAGCTGAGAATTACAACAAAGGGTGGAGGAACATTGTTGTTGTGTCTGATGTTGATTTTTATTTCTTCCATCTCTATTTTTAGTCTTCCTGATTTTTGAACTGTTGGTATTTGTTTTTGCACAGTATGCTCACAGAAAGTGTGTCCAACATTGGTGCAATGAGAAAGGAGACATAACTTGTGAGATATGTCATCAGGTATGCTGTTTTTTATGAAACTTTAATTTTCCTAATCAGTTATCTTTTTGTCGGTGATGGTAAATAATGTGAATGCGTATTTTTTAAACGTGGCTAGCTTTATTAGTCTAACTCTTGTTTAATACCCTCCTTCCTTCGCACTGTAAGCATAGGTGCAGGGATCTAATTGTTTTTGACCTGCCGCCTACTGATTTCAGAACAATCATTGGTCTTCCTTTTACTAACAATAGAGCTTTCTTTGCTTTAAGTTCTTTGCTTGAAGTTGAGTCCAAGTCATATATATAACATATAGGATACAGCAGTGTAACATATGTTGGATTAAAATGCTCCATGTGATGTTGTGTCCACATATGAGAGCTCTATTGCAGCCAATGGTTCATTGACTTTTGTTATGAAATGGGATTTAAGAATGATGCATCTGTTATTCGAGTTCTTGACTTCTGTGTTTCGTCTATGAAAAAAATATCGGGGGAACAAGGAAATCTTTAGGCATTTGCATAACTAAATTATACTAAAAGGAAGGTTTACATTTTATATTTTTAGATTGTAACTTTGTATCTTGTGTTGTTTTTTCTTAACCTTTTGAATTGAACCCAATGCTTAATATCATTTGTGTATTGAAATCCTAATTATATTATTTTGTTCTTGTCTCTGACGTTGCCTCTTTTTTCTTCTGTGCATGTAATACTCAGCCTTATCAATCTGGGTATACTGCCCCACCACCTCGCCCTGTTCCTGAAGAAACCACTATTGAAATAGGGTAAGATGATATATATATATATATATATATAATTGAATAGAATAGCATTTGATTGATTGCGTTGCATTAGTTAGCTACGGTGATTTATTCATTGTCATTTTAAACTTGTGTACTTAATTTGTTATGAACTTTCTTGCAGAGGAGGCTGGACATTATCTGGCTCACCCTTGGACTTGCGTGATCCTCGACTTTTGGCGATTGCAGAGGCAGAACGTCAATTCCTGGATGCTGAATATGATGAGTATGCTGCTTCTAATGCTAGTGGAGCTGCATTTTGCCGCTCAGCTGCTCTAATTGTAAGGAGTTATTAACCTTGCCTTCCATTTTACAAAACTCTGTATAATTTGGTCATTTTTATTTGCACCAGCATGCTACTTGACTGAAGGTTATTATATGCTAAAAAAATGTCGAGCTATTGGCATTCACTGCAACATATATAATTTTTTTCACACTAACTAGTAATTACGAAGAACCCTGATGCTTCACTGCATTTGTTCAGTGTTTGTGTTGTCTATATTACTATGCTAGCTTAGCTAGTGAACATGATTTTAACCCGAATTCTTTTTATTTGGTGCAGTTGATGGCCCTTCTACTTCTGCGGCATGCACTCTCTGTAACTGATGGTGATTCTTCTGATGATGATCCATCCAATTTTTTCTCTGTAAGTGATTCGAGTCTATTATTTAAATTGTTCACATGTCTACTGTCATATTGATTTCAAATGTGACTGGGAGCCAATCTAATTATCCTACCATCTTCTGCAGCTTTTCTTACTTCGAGCTGCTGGATTTCTCTTACCTTGCTATATTATGGCTTGGGCAATCAGTATTCTGCAACGCCGCCGACAAAGACAGGTTAGTGTTTATTGTCGTTTGTGACCAAATTTTGTTACAGTTTTGTTTAGTCTGTTCGTTGATTTTGTTTTGAAGTTATGTTATATTGTTCTGTTTTAAGCTGCATACAATGAGTTCTGGGAAAATGCAACACATGCAGAAAAATATGTTATGTGATTTTCTTACTGTTTTTGTATTTTGAACAGGAAGCAGCAGCACTAGCAGCAACCCAAGTTGCTTTTGTTCTAAATTCTGGGCAGCGTAGAGGTCTACACTTCGCCATAGCACCAGGACCTCCAGGACCTACAGTACAGCAGGAACAAGTGTAGTATGTAAAAGTTTTATACGAGACACCATGGCATGTATGCCATAAGAAGAAGGCTTGTTGAGATGCCATCTATTGTTAATCTTGATTTTCACAGCTCTAAATACTTATGTACATATACCAGCGGCGGTAAATCTGCATGTTTCCATTACTATCCATTCAATTTATCGATCTGTGAATGTATTCGAATTTATGTGAATGTATTCGAATTTATCCGCTTATATAACTAGTGAGTTATATGTAAAATAATGATCAACAGTCTTCTCATTTTCGTTCAATTGAGGATTATTTTGATAGCACTTGAATGATTCTACAAAAGGATGGCAAATGGAATTAAAATTACGTGACCTTTTAATTATACAATCGTGAAAGTATCCAAGTTCAGTTTCTAATCTCTAACTAGAACAATTATTAGTTAGATTTAGATATGTTGTAACTAATTTTTCTAAATAGGACCCATTTCTATTGAAGGTTACGACATCAATTATCTAATTTACAGCTAGAGTCTGTTTGATGGTTGTTTACGATAAGCCAAAGATCTTAAGTTTTTTTGAGCAATCAAAATATGATAGTCTGTCTTATCTATTGTTGGATTCTCACGTATACGATATGATAACTAATTATACTGTTAAATGTCTGCCTTTATGTTTCATTTGTTCATAAGTGTCTCTTGCATAACCTCTCTTCCTCTCGCATCTTTTTGAACCTCATACGACTGCAATTGCTCATGCATTTCCATCGCTGATGTCTCCCTTTCTTTCATCCGGAACCTCTCACGTCTTTGAACACGATATGCTTTCACCTCTCACGTCTTCAAACACAATATGTTTTCATCTTTCCTCTTTGCCCTGGTTCTCGATTTTTAAGTTGTGTTTGGAGAAATGGATTTTTAAGTTGTGTGTTGATGGTTACTTTAACAAGTAACAGAAAAGTAAGTGTTTTGTTTATTGTTTTTACTGATATATACATACATATATATATATATATATATATACATATATATAGACAAAAGAGGGGGGAAGGGTATGTTTGGTATCATACTTGAGAGCTATGAGGTTTAGTTGAACCTTCTGAATTTGTTACTGGCTTTGAGAAGTCTGCAGGTTGATTGAGGATGCTTCAGATTGTGATGGATGCTGGTATGCTAAATATTGATTCAGGTCATTGATTTTTAAAGGAGTTGGAATATCAAGTTGTTTGAGGAGGCTTCTGTTTGTGATTTACTTGAGCACATCCTAAAGTGGTGTCTTGTTTTGATGAGACTTGTTGAGAGAGCCATCAACCAATTAAAATTAGTAACACAAGCAAATTTTCAGGTTGAGTGAAAGTTAGTTTGTGGGTACCACTTGTAAATTTACTTATGCAACTAATTTTAATTGGTTGTTGGATAAATTATCCACAATTCTTTAAAGGTAGTCTAGGTCTCACCTTATTTCTTATTCGTAATTAATATATTCAAATTCCAGTATAATTGTTACTAAATTATTATTATTTTTGAAATAAAATTATTATTTTTATATAGATACTTTTTTTTTAAAACTCGGTATCCGATCCAAGAATCGACTAATCTGAGGGGACCAACCCCATCGCCCACTTGCGGGGGCCCTGTTTAAAGCCAGAGCAAGCTCTGTATGGACTTTTGGAGGAGCAAACTCCAAGAGGGAATCGAACCTGAGACCTTTGGAGGAGCAAACTCCAAGATCCTAAGCCAACCACTAGGCCAACCCCAAATGGGTTATTTTATATAAATACCTTAAACGTTGATTTTTTATATTCCAAGACAAATATATGTTCTAAAGGGTCTTACACTTAGCAATGGAGCAAGTGCACCCCTAATCAAGTTAGTGATAGTTTTGTCTATGAAAAATCCATTTATGGAATGTGATACATATTTTCAAAATTGAATAGACGAGTTTTGTATACATACTAGCTTCTACCATGGTTCCAATATTGAACCAACCATATATATTACATTGTGTCACAAAGAATAGTAAGATAAAAATCGAAATAACTAACAAATAAGCTATCCTCCCTCATTTTCATAACAAAAGAGTCAAATAATCTTGAAATAGAATTAAAAATGGACCCACATACATGGTAAGAAATCTTCTTGATATAAACGGAGCTCTTAAATTGTAGCATATAGCATATAAAACATCGATACATACACGGATATCACAAACAACATTGACACGTGGAGTTCTATAACCAATGAAATAGATTAAATATAATCATATTTATTGGTGTCGTGTCAAAATCGGACATCGCACACCTCGGATCCTATACACAAATTCAAATTTCAATCCAAGGTGCTACATAATGGCAACCCATCTTTTTAAAAATGGCATTAATCATCCACTAGACCACTACCACAAGATATTGTAGCTAATTGAAGCAACTGACAGATAGGGACCTCTCGGGTGGGGACTACAGGGAAATTGGTGTCTAAATAGTTTATTTTGTTCCAATTCTCTTTAGAACAGAACAAAGCAGATAAGCATATATTCTAACACACTCTAGTGATGATTATAATTCAAGATGGCAATGATCAATTTTAAATCAAAGATAGAAAAAAACAAGCTTCTCACTTTAGCTTATGTTTTGGTGACATTCTCTTTGTAGCTTCAACTTTTTTCCTTTCTTTTTGTAAAGATTTGTAGCAGCCAACGAGCCTTATCAGTAACTTTGGTCCCTGCCAATCATACGTTACTCAAATCATCACATATGTTCCAAGCTTGCAATTCATCCTTATTTTTGTTACTTTTTTTAATATTTTAAATTTATTGTGTTTGTGATGAAATAGAATTAATCCCTCAACGTCTCATAAGTCTTAACTCAACTGATAAAAATACCGAAATTATTAAGCCGGATATCATGATCGGGGTTCGAACCCCGATACCTCCATTTTGTGTGTGTGAGTTTATGATGACTTTGTCATCTCATCTATCTACCAAAAAAAAAAAGAATTAATCCCTCAACTAGGCTAGCTGGATCATAGTTCAAACATGTTCATGACATTGGTCCTAAGCATCTTTAGTGTATGCTGGATATTAAGGTGGTTTTGCAAAAATCGTCATGAGTTATTGTAACTTTCAAAAGGTGCTAAAGGTCTATTTGATGTTGTAGTGAAAAATACTTGATTTTGAATCATTTGATTTTGTAAAATTGACTTGATTAAAAGGTTGAAGATGAAGTAATTCATGTTTAGATATATTTGCATAAAAGTGAGTTGACCAAAAAATTTGAGTGTAAAAATCACGTTTGAATTCAAAAGCTACATATTATAGCTTCAAGTTAAAATCAATACTACTTGAGAACATTCAAACATGTTAAAATCAATTATATGCCTCTAGAATTAACATTAAATATAATGATGGCTCGGTGTGATCCTGACAAACCTATCATATGACAAAACACGCTTAATTCGTCTGATCGTTGTACATCCTTTTGTTTTAGAGGAAACCAATTGCTACTTTCGTTTGTAGGATTATGATAAATTCACCATAATATCAATCATGCACTTGAATTATAATAAGTGTGGGTCCTATTTTTAGAGGAAACCCATTATTACTTTGTCCCTAGTTAAAAGATCCTCTTATAGGATAGTATTGTCCCTTTGTATAAGATCATTTTCAAAATAAATGTTTATCGACTATAGTTTCATGAAAATACACCTAATTATATTAAGACAATAAAAATATTGAAAAAACCAAGTCTCATATATATTAAAGATAAAGTCTGATTAGTGTTTATAAAGAATGACATTTCTCATTTTTTTTTTTGTGGTGGACGAGATTCGAACCCCGAACTTTACATATATTATGTCACTTTCCTACCAACTGAGTCAAGCTCACGAGGACGACATTCCTCATCTTATAAGTCGGATTTATAATGTTGAGTTAAACTCAATATAAAAATAGAATATGATATTAACCGGATTTATAATTATTCAAACGACCCACCATATAAAGAGTGATATTCCTCATCTTATAAGTCAGTTTTATAAGGATGAGTTCTCCAATATAAAACTCTAATTAATAGATCTGATATTTTATCGTTTAAAAATTTATATCAAATCTTAAGGTCTATGTTTGTGACTATAGGCAAAAAAAATCAGGTTCACAAAGCTATGGGTCTAGCTTTAACATATAAAATGGAGCCCTTTTTTTTGGCCTTACGATAACACTACTTATTACACTTAATTTTTGTCTTCCTCACACTCACTTATCTATAATGACCTAACTTGATTTCTATAAAAAAAAAAATATTGAACACTCTCTCAACTTCGCAATATGATATTTAATTTTTTTTAATCCAAATATTACTTTTATACTAAAACTATAACTATCTTTTTTTGTCTTCGTGAGCTTAGCTCGGTTGGTAAAGACAGTGTATAATATATGTAAAGTTCGGGTTTCATATCCCGACCAAAAAATAAAAACTGTCTTTCTTCGTTTTTTATATGGGTTTTGGTTTGGTGGTCCCAACGTTTGTTTATATTTCCTATTTTTAATATTTATTTTTTTGGTTTGTGGCATAGAATATGAGTAGGTTTTTTGGTTTCAACCTAATTGTCTATATTTCCCACTTTGATGTATGCAATCCATCCTCATTGTTTAAAAATAAAAAAGAAGTATTATTGTCGCATAAGAGACGTTTTTTAAATTAAAATTAATTTTAATAGTATTTTACGCTGTCTTGAGATTGATTAATTAGTCTTGCTTTAATGGGTAATACTAACCGGTGTCTTCAGGATATTGGTTAAGGAAGCTAAAGGAGGAAATTTTAAGTCGAAAGAGAAAGCATTTATGCATTGATTACATGATTTTAAATGCAAATGTTACCTTTTTTGGATCATTATTTAAGCATTTAATGCAAATATTACTATATTCCTCTTCTTAGCATGACCCTACTTTAATTTATATTAAAAACGACTATTTAAAGAACCTTAATTACCAACAGAGCAGTAATAATTTTGCAACAAAAATAGCAGGACAAATAAAACTCATTTTGTTTTATTATAAGTATCCCACTTGGATTATGCACGATGCATAAGAAAATGATTAGTTTTATTATTTATTTCGATTTAAAAATAAATCTCATTTACTAAAAACACTTTTATTAAACATGACTTTAGATAAATAGAAATACAATAAATAAAGTTATATTAGTGGAATGAAACAGAAAAATACTACATATAAGACACATATAATGAGACATAGATAATTCAAATGTAATGACATGTCACTTTCTTAATTCACAAGGAACATTGTTTTCTTGATTGCAAATAGCATCATTATCATAAACCTCTCTCCATTTAGTATCTTAGAAGTTCTCATCCATATCAAAGAACAAAACTAACAATAAATAAAGCAAATAACTAAGCAAAAATAACTATTCAACATAGGGTATACAAACGTAACAATTACAACTCTTTTTTGTTTTATTTTTGCTTTTATCTTCTTTAATTTGCTTTGCAATTCTTCTTTTTCTCTCTTTCAAAGTTGTGTGGTGGCCTTGTTCAGTCAGTGCTCATTGTACCAAAACCGTCATTCTTTGCATTATGGGTCACACTTTGATTCAAAACAATTTTTGCAAAGAGCATTCAACTTTAAGACCAGTCTTGATTTGAGAATCTATGAAAGCCATTATGTGCAAAATTTTCACCTTTGTTAATATGTCACTTACTGTATAATTTTTTTATTAACATCAAGTGGGCCCCACCATGATTTTTAGAATGGATAGGGTTTTATTCTTTAACGGAAAACAAACGTATAAATCAAGTTAACCTCATTATTGTACGTACCGTACCACATGTTATTAATCATAAGGTCCCACTCTCTGAATTTTTCTACTTCCTAATTTGGCAAAAGCATCTGAACAGTAACATGAGTTGATATCTAAATCATATGTAAATTAATAGGTATCCCTTGGATCAATAAGACTTTTTTGGGACACAATAGTAAGAATTTGATTATTCCCAAAATCCTTCTAATGAAACAGTTTCCAGTCAAAAGATGAAAATAAAAAGTGAAGCCACTAGGATCTCCTCAGAAACCATGTAAGTAAAAGACCATAAAAATAAAATATAACATTCAAAATTTCTTTTATTTAAATAAAAGAAGCCTGTGTTTCTTTTATTTTATGGCCTATGTGGGGTGTAAAAGACCTCTACATGTTCTGCAACCAGCTCTCTTTGGACTTGTGAGACTAAATGCAATGAATTAAGCTCCTAAGTTGAAGCATTGAATATTATGAATTAATTGAGGTGCTCAATTAAAAAATTTGATAGTATAATATTTTTATGTTTTCATATGCCTGTGAATAGTCATGAATATCATGAATACTCATGAATAATCACATACATGAATCAAATCTAATTGAATCCTATATAACATATGATCGCATGAGAGGAGTGTTAACAACACATTTAAAAAAAATACTCTTTTATGAATCTCGTATAAATTTGGTAGGACACGTGAATTTTAACCAATAAAAAAATAGTGTGTTGGATTGCGTATATTAAAGTGTGTTGCTAGCATTATCTTTCGCATTAATATGGACAAGTATGGGACAAATTTTTATCGAGCGAGACCTCTCTTTACATTGGCATATGTGTTTGTTTCAATCAAAGCAAGACCATGCAATACACAATCTAGTATCAACGTTTTCCAACATTAGAATGTCACAATATTGTATGTTACCAATGCAAGTTAACAATTATTCAGATTTCAGAGTGAGAATAGAAAAAGTATATTCTTCAAGATGTGGTTTGTAACAAGGTGACACTCTTAAAAGGAGGTTTCAAACGTTAAGAAGAAAAATGAAAAAAATGGAAAGCAACTAGTCACTCAAACTCTCACTTTAATTGGATGATAAAAAAAGTAAAAACCAACAAAAAAAACAAAAGAGAGCACCTAAATTGTTCATGCTCTGGTTGTTTGTTTCACTAGGACAATGACCAGTCACCCTTCATCTTAAGAAACAATGTCACCTAGCTGTGATAAAGTGGAGAATTTATGCTTTGGAGAGTTCCAAGCTGCATGTGATATTTTGAGTTAAAAGGAAAGTAAAATAAGGAGAAGTGAGAGACAAATATGGCTTGGCAACCAATCTAAAAGTAGAACAAAGCATAAAGATACACATTAAACCCAAGAAAACAAGGAGTACAGTTTATTTTTGTTTAACTTGGGAAGAGAGCTTGGAATTCTAAAGCCAACAAGAGGAGATCTTAGAAGTTAGTAAAGAGCATAAAGCAATAGTTTGTTTCTTTTGGGGACTGTTCTATTCCCACATTTATTCTTTATATGAGCTGCTTCCACTGTTTTAATCTACTGCTTCTGGATGGCCCATTTTTTGTCTGCCTGCTCATTTCAATTAAAAGCAACTAATGTTTTAATAACCCCTTTCTTAATCACAAAGAAATGCTAATTTACCATATTAACCCCATTCAGTACCTGAATTTGTATATGGAGTAATTCAGTAAACCTACACTTTATATATGCTCAAGATTTGTAATCATGATAGTTCATTCATACTGCTACATATAGGCCAAAATTACCAAAATGTAATCTCATTTTTTTGTGGCAAGAATATAACCTGTAATTTTAAAAAATCCAACTTATACTTGACAAATGTAATCAAGAATGTAAGACCTATTTATCCATATGCAGACAGGTATAATATTGTGATGTGGCAAGTTGGGCAAATAGGTTTGGCTTCTTTTATTGAAAAAAGTATGCATATATGATATGATATATGTGTAGGGAAAGAAAGGAAAAGAAAGAGAGATACTTGGCCTCTCAAGGATATTATCCTAACCCCTTTATTCATTCTTGTCAGATTCTTAAATAACAGCCTTAATTAGTTAAGATTTCAGGCTTCTGATTCGAGATGAATCTAAAATTCTTGTAGGCCCTCTTTGCTTTAAAG
>Ga0228710_1001637_pt1 | contig 34079 bp, 18 predicted proteins | sample MedpolnodulmetaG_FD_177995 | JGI IMG/M metagenome (GOLD analysis project Ga0228710, IMG submission 177995) | Root nodule microbial communities from Medicago polymorpha collected in Santa Monica, California, United States - pink nodules | ecosystem: Host-associated > Plants > Roots > Nodule... | reverse complement strand
GATAATTGTGTAAATTTTCAATGAATTATTGACCATTGTTGATAGTATTGAGTTGTGGGTATTGTTGCTGAACCTGTAATCAGCACAAAAATATAGTTTTTTTGAGGAATTTTATGTATTGTTTTTTGTATTTAATCTGGTTCATCATTGTATAGTTGTGGCAGAATCAGTCACTCATTAGTCTGCTATGAAACATGATTTTTTGCATGAACTAAGAATCAATTGGGTTTTTGAGGGTCTAAATCCTGAATATGTGTTTTATGTGATTAATTAACTCAATTTCTTGCTTTGAATTTTGCAATTTAAGATGTGTTGTATTTTTAGGCTTTGTTTGATTTTGGTGAGAATGATATAGACTATAAACTATTTCTTGTTTTGTGTTTGATTTTGCAATTGCTTGTGTTTGATTTTGGTAAGAATGATATAGACTCTAAATATTCAGTAGTTCTTCTATATTTGGTTAACTAGTGCTTATTCATGTGTGAGATCTTATTTCTGTACAAGTTCCTACAATAGCTTTATGCTTTTTCATGTACTGATGCTTCTTGGATAGCTATTAAAATTTATTACTTGCTTTTTTGTGATTAAGTTATTACTTATTTTTTATGCAGTTTGTGATTGTCTCTTTAATTGGCAGGAGAGCACTTTTTTTGTGGGGGACAACTTTTTAACAAGAAGCAGGTCAAGAAAACAGTTCGGGTATCAAAAACTGGTTCAGGCCAAAATCCGGTTCGGGTACTATGAACCAGTACTGAACCGGACTGAACAGTATCAAACCAGTTTTAAAAAAATCCAATTTTTTTGTGAAAGTAGATTTTTGATCCAAACTGTATCCATAAATCTAGTTTGGATAACCCATTTGCACACCCCTAATTATAAGAGCTACGGTATAATATGCAATACTTCACAGTCAATAACCAATAATATAATATAATGTACATATGTTGAGTAAGTGATAGATGATAGAAAAAAAAATTGAAATACATAGAATTATTAAAAAAAAATACAAAACTAAAATATTTGTATTGGTAACTTTATATAATCTATGCTAGTCTAAAACAAAAACTTTACAAATTACCATGACCTCAAAATAATAGTGGAACACCATATAGCAAAACCATGTTGTTCTGAAGATTTCAAAGTGATGTTCTTTATTTAAAAATGTTAAATTCATCTTAAAAGATCAATATATATAAATAAAAAAAATTAAAAAAAATTATGCTAGGTTTAATATTTTACAGGAACTTAGATGGGTAAGAAAACATAATTCTACCCACAAGACTTATTACATGAACTTAGATTGGTAAGAAAACATAATTCTATTTCTACCCACAAGACTTAAACTTGAGTGGTACCAAATCTCGAGTGAAGACCGTATGAAAAGTCATTTAAAACATAATAAAATGAGAAGTGAGAACGTGTTTATATATATAAACACAATAGATTATACAAATATGATTTCAGCACATGGGTTAATGCTTTCCAGACAGAATAAATTCCGCAATAACTTTTTTGCTTATCATCAAATTTTCAGAACTGAATTGGTCGGAATCCTTATCAAACATACCCTAAAATGGAAAGGGTGAACAGACCGAGAGAGAACATACAGGACAGTAAATACCAGAAAAACAACAAGAAAATCAATGCTTTGTCTAATTGAAAAAACAAATATGTATACCATGACCGAAACAGCAAAAAGACAAATCAAAACACATCTAGGTATACTAAATAGTCGGAAGAAGAAAGAGAAACAGCGTAAATGTCAAGAACTCTTACTCTGCGGAAAGATTCAGGACCCATTTGCTTTTCCAACATCTGGACAACTGCCACCTGAACAAAGTAAGGTTTAAAAAGTGAGGAAGATAAAAAACGATGTAATTCAATACTAAACAAGGAAATATATCCATATATTATATTTTTGCTATCTAATTAAAAGGAGAGAAAAGGAAAGGAAAAGAACATACAGACTTCCATGCTCTTATTCTTCCGCATAAACCAATGCACTGTGTTCCATATAAATCCTTACAGGAAGCTGAACAGCTCAAAATTGTTGCTCCACCATCATCAGCTTTGCAAACAGCACAATTTGCCTGCAGATTGATTTATGAGCATAAAGAAAATGTAATTAGAATAATAATTTTTGCACACTTAAACTCAGAAGATAATGCTCTGCTGCTTCAACCTAGAATGACATTAACCAACCAAGTTTAACTGGGCAAACAAAGAGCATAATAGATCAAATAAAAAATGAAATTCAACAAGCATATGCAACAAGTAGGAAAATGTAACGAGGATTTGAAATTTAATCAAAAAAGTAGTAGTAGAAAATTAATGAATCAAAACAAACAGCAGAGAAGATAAAAGCCAATTCTGCTTGATTTTTTAGATTTCAAGTCAGCACCTATAAAACCAAAAGCCAAACGGGCGCAATATTTACAAGTCATGCATGACAACTCCTAAGAGCGACTCCCCGGTAGCTATGGTGGCACGACAGATGTTCACAGCCATAAAGTGCACATTACCATAATTTGCAACAGCCTAATGCCAGATGAGTAAACCTTCACATTTATCATATTAACCCAAAAATAAAAAACAAACCTTGTATCTCTGGTATCGTGCCTCATTATTACCCAAATGCTTCTTAATAAAAAAATCTGCCAAGCAACCAGCTAGCCCTTCCAAGAGCCACTCTGCAGCATACAAATAAGCATCCGGCAAACATGTTAGAGGAATAACAATTTCTACAGAACTTGCAAAAAATCAGATTAAAGCAACAAATTAAGCAGTAAAGCAATATCTCATGCCAAGTTACCATCATTTGGTGACTCCGGAGTAATATACACACCAAACCACTGTCTTGCAAGGGCGTAAGCAAGTTTTACCCTAGTATCAATAGTCTGTCACAATAAACACTATAAATTTGTTACTTTCTTAGCATTTAGTTGGCAAAGCAGAAAAATCATAGGCAAAAATCACATTTAAAAAAAAAAACTGATTCATTATCCACTAAGGCTTTGTTTGGGAGTTTGGAGTTGAGGGGAGGGGAAGGGAGGGCTTTGGAGGGTGGAAAATATAGGGGGAAATTGAGAAATCTTTCACATGTTTTGAAAGAGAAATTTTATTTAGAATGAAAACTAATGCCTGTGATTAATATATTTTTAATTCTAAGAATATTATAACGTAGATAAAATTTGAAGAATTCATATAAACCCTCCTCCGATACAATTTTTGAGTTCCCCCAAATGAGAAGGATTTTGTACTATGAAGAAAAATAAACCCCCCAAAGCCCTCCCCCTCCAATGTCCTTTATTTCTTCCATTTGCTCCTTCCTTTTTTCCAAAGCCCTCCCTTGTCCTCCAAACTCGCAAACAAAGCCTAAGGAAATTTTTTATAAAAAGGTAGAAATGTAAGAGAATTTAAACAATGAACTGACCTGGTCAATAACCTTCTCATCATACAAAACTTGAGAACTAAAGATACTCATAGAGGCTCCTAAACTCAATGATGAAACTGCCATCTCAGGCTCTACAAAGACTTGCGTATACGAGTCAAACGGGAAATCTACAGAAAGATAATCCTTATAGCAGCTGCTCACCAATAAAAGTCCAAATATCCAATTGTTAAGACAATTTTAAGATAAGATTACTATTTCAAGCAAGTAAAATTGCATTTATCACATGTCAAACCTGAAGGCACTATGGAAGAACTCCACTGTATGCCGCATTTTAGCAAGATTAGGTGGCAAACACATATGTGATATGAGGCCAAATTGGTGATCGGGCAGAACTTCAAACGGGGCAACAGCCAATGATATCCACCTTGCAGAAACTGGAACATCTAATTTGTAGACATATGTTTTCCGAGGAGGATTGTCCTTGCTTAAGACCTGAAAAGGAGAGATGATTCAAGCAAATAGAAATTTAATTCAGCAATGCATATAAAATATAGTGAAAATTTTATTAGAGACAAAAGGAGGTAACTGGAGGAAATGAAGACCGTAAAAACAGAAAAACAAAAAACCATAATAGAAAAAGGCATCATACATAGTTTACATCTCATTGCATGTAGACAACAATAACAGCCAATCAACTAAAACATAAATAAAACAAAAAAAAAATTCCAACATGGGCAGAAGCCATCCTTTCCTTTTCCTCATGACATGGAAGTAAAAGACAGAGTGGGAAGCTGCTTGAAAGTTTCGCAAAACCTAAATGTACTTTTCAAAACTACGAGCTAAATAATACAAGCCAAATGCAAAGGGCATTAACATTGGCTACACAAATCCTTGACCCTAGAGATGCACGCGGTGAGCATGGATCGAACATGCGACCTTCAGATCTTCAATCTGACGCTCTCCCAACTAAGCTATCACCGCTAATTAAGCTCCACTGGCCAGAAACTAAAACCCGGCCGTGGCATGGCAGAGGTGTACCAACTAACAAAAATGAACAAATTGACTGTGCTAAGTTGATATCAACATGTGGCTGACTGAGGGCAACCCCACAAATCTGCACCAGCCCCAAATTGAAACTCGGGCCATGACATGTCAGAGTAGAGTTGAATCAAAATGACAATTATATAAGTACATATTATAAGGCTATTTTTGGGATGAGGCTTATCATCCCAAACAAAAAAGAAAAATGAGAAGCAGGAAAAGAAGAAAAAAAAAAGGAGGGGGAAGTCTGCATCAAATAGACAAATATAGGGAGGGAGAGATGTTCAAAGAAAGTATCCTCCATGCTGAAACCTCAAATATTTTACAGGGTAATCCACAACATCCAGTAACATCATATAAATGAAAAGGAGATAGCATTCCAAATTGTAACGACATTCCTACTTCTGGTCTTGTGTGTGAATTATAAATAAATTAATAAATAGGTTGGAAAACTACAATATTCAGTATCCAGTATTCAGTATACAAAACAAAGTTATATCATCACATTTGTTCTGCCAGACATCTCAAAAGCTTCGGTAACAAACGGCAAAAGAAAAAAATCACTAATCACCATATGAAGGAAATATTATCAGCTTTTTAAAAATGTCTCGCATGCTTTTAAATCAATAGCTTTTTGATATCATTCATTTCTACCTGGTACAACAAGCTTCCAGTACTGACAGCCACAAGGTTGTGTGCTACAGTGAACTCCAAGTCATAGCTGAACATGAACAACACAAGAAAAACAATTCAATCTCACGCAGGACATGATAAATATTGTTATTACTATAAAATGTGAGCACACACAAATGAAGTGCTAAACATTCCATACCAGCATTGCTGTATATTGTCATCTATACAAGGGAACCAACACCTTGCCCTCCTTATCTGATTATCGGTATGAAGAACACTGTCTCTGAAGTGAACTCCCGTCTCTGCCTTTTCTATGCTATAGTTAATACGAACCAGTCTCACATTCTGCACCCAACATCAACCTACATGAGAAAACACAAATAGTAAACCTCACCACAACACCTCATTCCTCACACTTAACCACCACATCTTCTAAAATGGTTTCACACTATCCCCCCAATTAAAAACAATATCCAATTTTTCCTATGAGTGAGCGTTTAGCAAGTATATGCATTTCAAAAAGCCAAACCAGGTGGACTCTCATAAAGGATCATGCTAACAAGTGGCCTTAAAAATTGAAAATAGTTGATGAGTTTTTTGTAGAAAAAGTTACTTTCTAAAGTTTCAATGTGTTGACTACATTATTCCCAAGATAAAATTTCCTTTTTAGATTTCTCTTAATGCACTTGTTAGCATTTCCCTATCCTAAATTATCATAAATAAAATTCATTTAACAATGTGATGATGCGAGGGAAATCAAAGCAGGAGATAATGCTGATAAATCAAGCTGTAACCATGGACTTAGGTTCATACATAATTCAAACTGAAATTACCTATGCGCTACAAAGAGTCTATTTACTTTCAAAGATTAATTAAAAATTACAAATATATGTACACGTGTTATTGATGAATTCGTGATATTGGAATTCAGTCTATCTAATTACATATATATTATCATCATAATATAAAACTCAGCTGCCATGTTTAGGGTTTTGTTTTTTAAATGGCGCCACATTTAGGGTTCACAAGTCTAGTAAGACAAAACTCTCAAATTCAGTTCAGCATCCAGATCATCCATCATAAGACAGCAACTATAACCTGCTTAGGAGGCTCGGCAGCGGCTGTGGAATGAAACCCATTTTCAGCAACAGGTTGCTCCTTCTCCTGCTCCTTCTGCTGCTGTTCCGCATCAGTCTTGGAAGGTTTGAAGCAATTAATTAACAAATTCGGCACAAGCTCTTTCTCCAAAGAAGAAAGATACACCGACGCAGCAGCATCAGCAGCAGAGCTAGGTGAAGAAACCGAACTCCATCTCTTTTCATCCTCATTCTGAGGATACTGATGAGGATAATACTCAAACTCCGTAGGTTCACCATCAACCCATACACTCTCAATCCCTAAATTCTCCGCATGTAAACCTACTATCCCAATTTCAGGTACCGCAATTTTCAATTCAGTGTACCTGAAATTTCAACAAAAATTAATCAATTAAACTAGTAATAATGATAATAATCGTAATAATCATAAACAAAAATGCAGATTCTTGATTTGAATTAGGTTATCTGGAATTCGAACAGAACCCATCACAGTAACGATGAAGCCTAATTTGCAATATAATTCAACGAAAATGCAAAAAAATTAAGCAAGTGCGAAAAATGAAAAACAAACCCGTAAATTAAGCGTTTATCCATGTCGATTGAGAGACAGAGCTTTTGGTGTTGGACGACGGCGCCGGAGTTTTCGGGCTTTGGGTCTTCGGGCTTGGGCTTGCGAGGTTTCGCCATGGTGATGTAAGAAAAATATAGCTTCGAGGTTGAAGCGAATCGAAGAAAAGAATCGATTGATTTCACTCTATCTGTGTGTGATTCTTTTGTTAGTGATGCGTTATTTATAGAGAAGCTTGCACGGTAAGGGCGTGTTTGGATGATGACGATCTTGTGTTTCTTTGTGCCCTACTTTTCTTGCCAACTCAGCAAAATAATAGCTTTATCATTCATAGTCATGAAATGAAATGCCCAACGAATTTTACCAAAATTAATTTAATTTAGTTAGAATTTATTTTCATACAACAAGATGCTAATTTTAGTTTTTGTTTTTGCATAAACATTATTTATGAAGTTTTTGCACTACTCCCTCCTTCCCTATATATAAGCATTCATTTGATTTATTTTTATCCCTAAATATAAACTCCTTTTTAAATTACTAGATGCATTCTTTATTTTTTTCTTAAACATACCCTTAATTAATACTACTGTTTTGTCTTGAAATATGAAAAGTCAAATTTAATACACATACAAACAAAGGACAGTTTCGTAATATTAACACAAAAAACAGACAGATTAATTACACCGACAACTTTTCTTAAAAAATGTGAAAAAGGCAATGGGTGTCTATATTAAGGGACGGAGGGAGTATTTTTTACATTGAAAGGGGCGAAACTTTGAGTAAAAACTATAAATGAATAAATTAATTAAAGAGTATAGTATTAAATGAAGAGGTTTAGCTATAAAATCACAATAAAATGTGTTCATTTGCTTGTGGTTGACATGTTTGATCTACACATATCAACTTTCTTGAAAAGTCTTCCTAATGTGTTTCAAGAGCAATGTCTAATCTTTAAATCTCGTTATGGTTTATAATTATACTTTGAAAAAGTCTCGATATTTAACAAGAAAACCTCTAAGAAATGGTCCATGGCTCAGTTTTATAAGTTGATGTCGTTATAGTTTTTTCAACAATATAGAGTTTACTTTCGGGCAAGTTCATCTTTACTCCATTTAAGTTTGTTTTATCTACTCATTACCCATGCATGGATGTATGACATTTGGCAAATAGAAATACAAAGGTTGTGATTAAAAATAATGATTTATTTAATAAAAAGGAAAATAGACACTCTTTCTTTCTTTAACATTTGTTCTGTTCTCTTCCTCATGGTTGCTTCTCCCTCTTCCTTTCACCATTGTCGCCGCCTCTCTCCACTCGTCCTAGTGGTGGTGTTCTTCCCTCCTTCTACTCTATTCATTGTCACGCACAGACTCGTTGTCGTTGCAATGTCACCCAAATTGTCGTTTAAAAAATTGATAATTTATATTCAATCTAATGGATATTTGATTATCTAAATAACTGTGTAAGATAAAACCAATCAAATTCAATTATCTGCCGCACTTTGCAAAACATTATGACTATAAAAAAAACTTTATCACTTTTAACTATGTGATTTGCAATGTGTTGTCATAATTCAAACGAGAAGGAGTAATTTTATACTTTATGAAGTGACTCGTGTAAGTAAAATTTCATCGACACTTTGTCTCTCTCGTCTAAGTTATGTATTATTGTCTTATATTGTTTTTTTAAGAGGTTATTGTCTTACATTGTTAATTTTGTTGCTATAGTAAAATGACATAATTCGCAAAGGGAATGTGTTAGTATTTTGTTTTAGATAAGTGATGGGTGAACATTTATCATGACATGACAAATTAATCGAAGAAATTGGTCGCCTTTATGTGACTAAGGATGTTGATTCAAGTTAGAATATTTGTTGAAGTATTTTGGATGCATGTGTCGTGTGAACATGTCAGCTTTTGTATGCACATAGCCTATTGCGTGTGTGCAAGAAGGTTATGGATAATTTTTAACGATATTGCTAAGAGATAGTTGATAGATGGCTGAAATATGATAGTGCATGAACAGTAAAAACCATAAAATGCAACAGACGGAGGTTCACATATGTGCAACAACAATGTATGGTGCAATTCAGACTTGATCGAGGCGTGTATTGTTTTAAGGGAACTTTGTCGGTTTTGTTGGCAATATTATGTGTACTTGGAGTAATGTTACACATCATATGATTACTTTTATCAGCAAAAATCGATCTTTTTGGTTTATTGAATGATTGATGTATCCGATCAGTATTATATACTAGATTCGTCGATTATTCAATCAATCCAACAATTGAGATTTTGCTTATAATAGTGACTGGATGAAGTATGTTACATGAATTAGTTGTATTTTAGTTCGTTTGCAGAGTTTGCAGATACATCTCAAATAGGTCTAACTGTTTTAAAAATTACGAGTTCACAAATTTTCTTGTCTAATATGTCTAGCATTTCATAAATGTTAAAATATAAGTTATTGATTATGTTTAGCATCTTAAATATGTTATGTTGCAAAATATTTCTCATAAACAATAAACAATAAATTGTCATGTTGCAAAATATTTCTCCTAACAAATACATCAAAAGAAGTAGTAAAATTATAATGCGTCAACTTAGCTTTATTGTGTCACTTGAATTGTAGTTTGGTGTTACTTTTATTGTCAACTTGGTTTGACCGTGTCGTTTGAAATGTAGCTTGATATTGATCTTTATTCTCAACTTTGCTTGACTATGGTTTGTTGCTGCATAATATAAGAAATGGTAAATAAGTTACATGGTTAAACACAAATTGAAATATTGATAAAAACAACTTACTTAAGATCTTCTTATCTTTAACTGTGTTTGTCTTCTTGACTTTCTAGCTAATTTCTCAATCCAAGATTTATCTCGTTGTTTATTATTATGTGAACAATCTAGTTTCTTTATGTCTTTCGTTATTACAACAATGTCAATTTCATCATTACATTTGATATGGATACATGAATCATTCCACCTAATTCTCCATTCACACGCTTTTTGACTAACACATTGTCAACTATTTTATTAGACTTTTCACTTTCTTAATTGAAATACATCGTCAATACACCCACTTCATCATTAAAGTAAGCTAGGGTTATAAATGGACTTGGACTAATAAACGAGTTGTATTATTTGAACAACCACTTGTATGAAAATTTATTGGACAACCATGTATTTACAAATAAAATGAGGCATTGACACAAAAATCAAAGCAATGAAGAAAAATAAATAAAGATATAATATGAGTACAAGAGAAAAAGTTGTCAGAAAAGTTATCAAAAAATTGTTGTACAAATATATTTTTCTTAATCTTATAACAAGACTATCAAAGTTGTTATTTTGTGTGAAATTGTACGGTCTTTGATTCTATATGACAATTCTTTTTACAGTATTATTTTAGACACACCAAAAACTTAATACCAGTTCTCCCTCTGGATGTGTATTAACCATAGTGAATCGTATGAACACTCTAAGGGTTGAAGAGGGCGGTACGTTAAGTTATATAATCAACAACCTTATATTAATCTATGTTCTTATCAAGCGAAATAATCACACACGTTTAGATATCCTATTGTATTTTATGCCATAGACTCCATTGTTGGGTGACGTCTTTTGTCAACACGTCGTATACCCTCTCCAAAGCATGTGAATCTTCTAGAAATCAAAACTCTATATAAAAACCATATATTTAATTAAAATCGGTTCAACCCGGTCTGACCTTAATACTAAATCACGTGATCACATCAATTCAATGTTAAGTCTGCTTTCGGTCACCTTTTGTATTAATTGGATAAATGACTTAAAAATAAATAAATAATGTCCATAAACCAAACATCCTATGTTTCTCCAAGGAGTGGTCATTTAATAAATTTCAACGTTGTTTAGTGTTTTAATAAAATTTAAAAAGTTTTAGTGCAATTGTCGAAAAAATTATCCACAATTAGTAAAATTGTGTGGCTTAAAACTTGGTTAACTTGTGTACAAAGTTGAGATAATTCAATGAACCTAAAAAAATAACCTCAAAAAAGATCCATGAACGAATACATTATTAATAACCCAAAGTTTTAGCTTATATTTAGCTTATATTACGAGATTATATTGTAAAATGTTTTGATAATGTTACAATTCTATCTAAAACAATCACAAAGAACCAATCACAGACAATGGCATTCAAAAATTTCAAGCTTCAAGAATATAATGCCATAACTAAATTCATATCACTGATAAAAAAACAATAAGAAGACACTGAGATGCTATGCATGACATATACCTAATAGTTCATTGTGTAGTACGATTATACTCTGAACTCTGAAGTATTAGGTCAGGAGATCCAATTCCACATCACCACACGCGTGAATGAAAAATTATCAAAATAACTATTAGAAACACGTTTTTAGTGAGGCCCACATTTTTTTGGATGGATAGAGAAATTACTCCCTTCAGTCCTAAATATAAGAGAAGGATATTTTTTTAGGTTCATTATTTTTTTTTGTTGGTGGTAAATTAAATACATTATTAATTCAATGAACCTGAAAATGAAATATTCTCTTACACTTTGGACCAGAGGAGTATCTAAATAAATCCACGAACGAATAACCATAACTCAAAGTTTTTTTTTCCTTACCAACCCCCATGCTTAACGCCCAATCTACAAAATCTCAATAACATCCACGAGATGTTTATATTCTATAATACACATCGAGTTTTTTCCTCTATTTTTAAGAAAAAATTAGCCATGGTTCAACAGTGACTAACTTACTTATTGCGTGGATCTTTACAACAAGTGTGTGTAAACATTCAAATTTTAGCATCTAAACACATGGAGGGCGGGATATAACAAATTTAGTAGTTTTTGTTTGGTCAAGTGTGTCTTAAATTTTTTTTTTAAGCGAATAAGTTAAGTTTTTGGTGTTTGAACTCCGATTCCTAATATCTTTTAAGTGAGATAAACTCGTGCGGAGATGTTTTTTTTTTTGCAAAATTAGTTACTTTAGTCCCTGAATGGAAAAAGAGTAGTCACTTTAGTCCCTGAATGCAGAGAAATTGCAAAACAGTCCCTGAATGTAGACTCTGTTGGTCAATTTCAGGGACTAAAGGGATCAACAGAGTCTACATTTAGAGACTAAATTGACTAACAGAGTCTGCATTTAGGGACTAAATATACGACTAATCTCTCTCTCTTTTTTTTTTAATAACAAAGGCCCATGATTTCCAATTTCCACGCGTTGCCATCAATAAAATGCACTAGTGACGTTACTTACAGCTTTTTCTTTCTCTTGCCTTTCCCGGTTATCTTCTCTTCTCTCCGATTCATCGACCGAATCATCATCATCATCTTCAACGTCACTCCGTAGAAGAACCCCAAAGACTGTACCGAAACCCTACTTCATCAGATCGTATCAATGATTGAACCCTACAACAAGTACTAATTTCTCTCTCAACCATCAAATTTGCTTGCATTTGAATCCGTTATTTAAATATCTGAATTTTGATTTGAATTTATTCATTCAATTTTCTTTCACAGGCTTGTTAAACTAGCTGCAAGAGCTTTCTACGACGATCTCACCAGCAAAGGAGATAATCAGCCCAAAACTGGAAGAAGTGATAACAGAGGCATTGCCGTAGTTGTTCTTGATGCGCTCACCAGGTGTTTGAGGAATTCAACGTGTATTTATTTATTTACTTATATTATTTCAAACTTTGAATTTTGATTGTATTGATATACGGTGTTAATTTTTATCGTAGACGACAATGGGTTAGAGAAGAAGATTTGGCAAAGGACCTCAAATTGCATACAAAGCAACTTCGTCGAACTCTGCGGTTTTTTGAAGAAGAAAAGATTATCACTAGAGATCATAGGAGAGAGGTAACTATCATTCTGTGAATTACACTTGGTTTATAAGCATTAGCCAATCAAATCATCATGTTATGTTGTATGATCCATAGTTTTATTGTACGCACTTAAACAGCTTAGCATTAGCAACGATCTTTTGGACGTGTCTAACAAGTTAACACTGTCAACCAAACAGTTATCAATGATGTATGTTATTCCTTAGAATGCTTATTATTGATTGTTTGTCTATTCTGTCATGCTCTTTTTTTCCGCGTTGTGACTAGAAGCTATGAAATAAAGGACTTAAAGCCTCTGGTTCTATACACACACCGCTTTTGTATTTTATTTTGTTTGGCGCATGATAGATTTTTCTTTTATAGCTCGTTTGGTTCTGTGTTGGTGCAATTAAATTCATGTCTGCAGTGTCATTTATGATTTTTTTTCTTTTTGTGCCGTGAAAGCTACTACGTAGTAGCTTCTCCAAAATCAATTCCATGTTCAACTTGATGCACCACCAAACACCCACCTACCATGGTAATTGTTGTGCTTCCACAAAATGAAGTAGCATCTTTTCCCCCTGTTATAGTGGCAACTTTTTCTAGATCTTGAAGAATGAAAAATATGTAAGCTCTTCTAGATTATAATTTTGAAGACTCCCTCCCTTGTGTAATGTGAAATTCATTTTTAAGAAATAAGTTAAACGCTATATTTATTAGTTATTTATTGGTTATATTTACACTTTCCTTCTATTGATGCATGTTTTTTGTTTTATTATTTTGATATTCATCTGTCTTAGATTTGCGTGTGTATGAGAGTTGTGGTTGAATATATTTAGTCATGTATGTATTTTATTCACATGTTTCACTGTGTAATTTTAACACAGACAGCAAAAGGTGCAAAAATATACAGCGCTGCTGTAGCTGCTACAGCTGAAGCTACGACAGGAAAAGAGGGAGAAGAAAAGGTCAAGCTACACACACACTCTTACTGCTGTCTAGATTATGCACAGGTCAATCTCTCCACTGATTGTATTCTTTAACGTGGCTTTACCAATGATATTCAGTTGTTTTATTGCAGAGAGAAGGGAAAATCAATGTTATTTTGCCTGCTTTTCAGATAATTCGATTGAATTGGTACATCAAAATTTGGGCTCTTTCATAAATAGGATACTTGTGATTTTGTTGCAGATATATGATGTGGTTAGGTACAGACTGCATCGCATGAAGCATAAGCTGAAAGACGAATTAGAGAACAAGAACACCATTCAAGAATATATATGTACAAACTGTGGCAAAAGGTTTCTATAATTCATTGTACACTACTACCTGCATCATATTTTGTCTGAGATTTTTTTTTTGTTTTTGTTTTGTTTTTGTATTGATGTATTTTGGTTTCATAGTACTTGGCGATTTTAATTATTTCAGATACAATGCTTTGGATGCACTGCGGTTAATATCTTTTGAAGATGAGGACTTCCACTGTGAACGTTGTAATGGAAAACTAGAGGTTGAAAGTGATAAGTTAGCTGCTCAAGACGGGGGAGATGGAGGAGATGGAGATGAGAATGCACGAAGGCGACGGCGTGAAAAGTTAAAGGACATGCTTCAGAAGATGGAGGTATTATATGATTTGTTGTTCTGTTTGTTTCTATTTGTGGCTTTATATGTTGGATCATTTTATTTAAATTTGTTATTGTTGATGATCATCACCATAGTTGTTTGCTGGAATTGGGAAGTTTCTTAATCAAAGTAATTTCTAGCTAGCAATGTCTGTTATTATGCTTCTGGGGTTAGGCTATGTATTTATAGGTTAGACAAGTTTTGAGGGACTTCATCAACATCATATGAATTTATCATACATATAGAGGTGCCAGTTCAGTTCAATATTCTAAAGACCTTTAGAGGTAATTTATAGGAAGATGGTTTTTCTATCTCTGCTTGGTGACACAACTGCTTGAGCACCAACTATTTTGATATTCCGAAAACTGATGTCTCAATAGAGTATTAAGTATGCATGCAACAAGCATATATTTACTGTTAATTGATCAGTGTTGATGGATGTCTCATTAGAGTGTTAAGTATGCATGCAGCAAGCATATATCAGACTACCAGACTAGTTTTTCCCCGTAGGATTATGATTGCAGGGCATGTCTAGTCACTTTTTGTTGATTTCATTTTGCATATCAGAGCAAAAGTTATTTTATTTTACACACAATAAGCTTAAGCTAAAGGAATTCAAAGCAAATAAACCCTGCACAGCTATATCTCATGTTCTAAGAGCAAAAGTTGGAGTCCAAACCTTTTTTTTATAAGCCAAAAATTTTATCAGAAAAATCTAATAATTAGGACAAGTGGGGCCAACTATTAGACCAAGAATTATAAATGATGCAATAGAGAAATCAACCCACCACCACCAAAAGAAAGAAAAATCAGAAATCTCCCACCCTCCCACAACACAATCAAATTGGAATTAGTGAACCAATATGATGCAGAAAAGTTGAAACAAGGCATCTTCGATCTCAACCAGCTCCAGGATATTAACTTCACAAACTCCAGAATATTCTCCACTTTCACATGTGCTAACAAAAACACACTATGATTTTGGAACTGCCAAGTCTCCCAGAGAACCGCAAACCAAATAGATTGCTAATCATTACAATAAATATGATTGCAACCTAACAAGCCTTGAAATTGAAGAAAGTGACTTCTACAGTCATTATGCAAAACTGAGAAATACCCATTCGTTGGAGACATACCCTCCAAACCTTAGCATAAAAGGGACATTAAAAAAACAAACGAAACATACTTTGGCCTGTCAAGTCTGCTTTAAAAGGCACGCTAGTCAATGCTAATTTCCACACAAAACTTACCACCTTCAACAAAACCAACTTATTTGAAATCTTAGACAGGACGATATTTAGAGTCCGAATCCCTTCTTTTAGAAGACCTTATAAGCTGCTGTCACCATGTATTCTTCTCCTTTACTGTGAAGCTATTTCCAATCATCACACCCTCCTTCTTGCAGCAAAACCTCAAATAAAGCAGCCTGAAAATCATTTAACAATCCAACTACCCATCAAAATAATTCCCCCAGCCTCGACCAATTCCATAACCTAGGAGTCCAAATCTTAAAAATGCTTCAAAACCAAATTCACAAAAACCCTGTATTAGCTAAAGTTGGCCGCTTGAAATTCTATTTTTTGCCTTCCACCAATGTTCATCCGATGATAGTAAGTTTTTCTCAAAAAATATTTGATCACATAGGAAATAGCATCACACTTCTAGGATCAGTAACCACCCAAACACAATAATTCAGTTTAAAATGGTCTATCATTGTTCAGCAAGAAATCTACACATGAATAAATGAAAGACTCCCTAGCATGTAGTTAAAATCCCGATTTGAATCGTAAAATCCCATTTGTGATCATGCTTGCCCTCAACGATTAAGAGTATACACAATCCATTTTTGGTGTAATCGGGTAGAACCACCCCTGTAATTGCTGAATCGTATAATACAATAATGCACGATCATTGAAACGTTTCTGCGATTATGCTTATAATTTATAAATGATTTTTTTTAATTTTTTTTATTTTTTTTTATCAATGCTTATGAATGAATTTAAATTTATATAAGTATTTGAAGCGCAATTTAAGGTTTTAATTATCTTACTTGTGAGCTATGCTTATGAATTTAAATTTACACAAGTATTTCAAGTGATTTAAGGTTTTCTTTGTATATGCATATACACGAGTTCATGGATTTTGTATAATCTTATGATTAGTGAAACAATTCCATGTTTACGATCTTACTTCCCCTTCCCGATTTTAGCTATGAGTTTGCTAAATGTTAATCACTGTCTAATATGAAGACAGTAAAAACAATTTTACTGTTCCATCTTACCAATGTAATAAATTCTTAACTGTATCAGCCCTTGGCTAGCTAGTAGCTACCAAAACCAACTAAAAAAAGATAACAACAAAAAAAGGTAGAAGCAACTAGAAAGAACCAGGAGGCTATATCCCTGTCTTCCATTTGGTAGGGGATCATCGGAATTAAATTGCTTCCATTTCAAAATTAAACTTACCATTTTTTGTACCCAAACTGTAGCCGACAACATCATTTTATCGAATCAGTCCGATACATGATCTACTTTAGGAAAGGCCCGAGACAGCTAGATAACTAGCTAAACCTATGATAGGCTCGTGACGTGAGATAAAAGGAAACAATAAGAAGGGAGAGGGAACATAACAGAATGGGACAGGGCATTTGATGAGTGAAGACAAAGACATAGAAAATTGTTTCTATATGTTGGACAGGTGAGAGGTCGATTGTAGTTAGGCAAGAATTGGGTAGTGGATGCAACGTTTTGTCGTTGGCGAGACTGATATCTTCATAGGAAGACTAAGTCTGGGTATTTTTTCTCTTTTACATTAATTCAGTTTCCTATAAATAGCCTACTTTACTGATTTCACGTTTAATATAATCTGGAATTCCTTACTGTTCTGAGTTTCATTTCTGGTTTATTGAATTTATGATGCCTATCAATCTAATACACACAGTAAATTTTACTGGAAATCAACAATATTACGAGTTTTGACCAAGTGTATTAGTTCACGCAAGTATATGTAATAATTGTTTTGTTAAAAAAAAGTAAATGTATTGTAGTCAGATTTTGTTGGGGTATGTACTTAGTAAAACTGTTAACTTTGGGCTGGTTTACAAGTCTACCAAACTCTACTCACAATTTTAAACAAACATGACTGTAGGTATCATTTATTTCATCTTACTTTAATGATAAATTGCTAAAGCTTACACAACGACGGCCTTTACTTTTTTTGTAGCTTCTGGCCCACGATTTAATTTGCATGTTATGACTGATGTAATTCTTGTGCTAGTGCAGGTACAACTCAAGCCTTTAGTAGACCAAGTCAGTCGGGTAAAAGACCTGCCTGTTCCAGAATTTGGTAGTCTTCAAGCTTGGGAAGCCCGAGCTAGTGCAGCTGGGCGTGCAGCTAATGGAGATAATGCTGGTGATTCTAAATCTCATCTGGGATATAATGGAGCACCATTGCCATACAGCGGAGATACCAAGGTAACATCCTGCTGTTTTAAGGAATTGGAGAGAGAGGAGAAAAAAGGAGGGAGGAGAGAAAATGATAGAAAGGGAAAGAAACATACAGTGAGAGTGATACAATTGTACTTCAAATATTCTGCCACTGAAATACCGAATCTTTGAAGATTCTGGTGCATATAGTTACTAGCTGAGCTAACTTTCCCTTCTTAACTAACCATGCCAACTAGCTGCTGGTTAACTGACTTGCAGAACCTCTAGGTGTCATACTTGTAAGGCAGAGAGACCGAGCAACCATACTATGTTCTTTTTCCCATCAATTTTCTTGGATCTCTTCCCCCCGTTTTGGAAGATATATTTTCCTCTTAGCTGTGCATTCCCTCTTTTGTCTTTATAAAATTTCTTTTTGTATAAAACTGAAAAATCCTCGATTTTCATTTTAGTTTGAGCAAACTAATTTTCCTTTACATTTTGACAACGAATGCGGATTTTTCTTCTTTATGTTAGTACTGAAAGTTGTAATTCTAATTTTCCTTCATACGGTCTTGTCATGCAAAAACGATTTGTCCCTCTTAGTAAGAAGGGGCTATATCAAAATTTGTCAATATCTACAAAGAACAAGATAGACTCAAAATTTTGTCATGACTTTGTCATTTGAAAATTCAACATAAGAGAGTCTAGTACTATAGGCTTGTGGGATAGAAGGAAACTGTTGGAAGGGAAAGGGGACATAGCAGAGCAGGACAGGTGGCATTTGATGAGTGGAGAGATATGGAATCATTTCTATATATTGGAGAGGTGAGAGGTCGATGGGAGCTAGACAAGAACTGGTAGTGGTGGTAACTGGTAATGCTTTGGTCTTAATGAGACAGATATCTTCTTAGAAAAAATAGTTGGGGTATTTTTCTTTTTCAAGTTGGTGTGGGGGAGAGCCTTGGCGCAACGGTAAAGTTGTTGTCATGTGACTGAAAGGTCACAGGTTCAAGTCTTGGAAACAGCCTCTTGTGTAAGGCTGCATACAATACCCCAAATGGTGGGACCCCTTCCCGGACCCTGCGTATGCGGGAGATATAGTCCACCGGGCTTCCCTTTTATTGTTTTCTATAAGGAGCCTATTGCTCTATTGTTTTCACCATTACTATCATTTGGAAATGGAATTCTTACAGTTCTATTTAAGTTTCATTTCTGGTTTATTGGGTTTCTAGTACCTATCTCTCGGAGGAGGTGGCTAACATGTCAGTCAGTGTGTCTAGTTTATGGCAAACATGTTTTCTTGGTTCAACGTATAGCTTTTAATTTCAGCATAGCTTCCTTAAAAATAATGAAACGTTAAGTAGTCTATTAATGAATGTGGACAGGTGGTAGTTGACTTCAATGGTACTGAAGGCAAAGGAGAGGGTGTTAAATCTGAAACTGACGGCACATCTTTAAAGGTTTTGCCTCCATGGATGATTACATCAGGTATGAATCTTACGAAAGAACAGCGTGGAGAGGTGAAGCAGGAAACAAAAATGGACGGGACTTCAACTTCCACATCAGCGCAATTTACAGACGATAAAAAGTCAACAGTTGGACATGATGATAAAAATATACAGGCTCGTAAAATAATATGAACTGTTTGTTATTTTCTTTATTTTTCGATTCTTTTTGTTCGAGATCCTTGTCCCTGCCTCTCAAAGTCACACACAAGTTTTGGTTCACTAAGATTTCTGTTACCTTTTATATTTTTATAGGATGAGTATGTCAAGGCTTATTACGCTGCTTTGCTTAAGAAGCAACGCGAATTGGAAGAAGCTGCAAAAAATCCCCAAGATGCGAACGCAGCAGATGATCCTTCTAGCAGTACTTCCACCCGCCAAGTTGGCTTGAAATCAAAACGTGAGGAAGATGATGATGGTACCGAGTGGGAAGAGGCTCCTGTTAGAGGTACACTTCAGCCTTTCCAATCTGATTACACTGAAATTTGGATCCTTAAAGTATAAGTCTAGAATACTCGTATATACGACTGCTAATTGTTGCATACATGTTTAATGTCACAAATTGCCTCCCATCTAATAAATTACAAGACAAGTTTTAAGCGCTCTAATAACTTACGTGTTTCATTATAGTATTGCATGGTTTATTTGTCTCCCTTCATTATAATATCCATTTTAGAGCTTTATCATTACCCATATAATTTTGAGATTGTTACATGCCATTGAAGCGACAATGAATAAGAATGAATGATAGGAACACTCAAACATCTTAATAGGTAGAGAGTGTTGAGAAATAGTCAGACTGCGATATACAGTTAATGTTCAATTAGTTTTTTTTTTTTGTTGTTGAAAAAAAAGCAACAACAAAGCTTTCAAATTACTCCCTCCGTCCTTATATATAAGCACTCATTTGACTAAAAATTTGTCTAAATATAAACCCCTTTTCAAATTACTAGAAGTATTTATTATTTTTTTACTAAACATACCCCCAATTAATATTACTAATTTGTCTTGAAATATGAAAAGTCAAATTTAATACACTACAAACAAAGGACAATTTGGTAATATTAACACACAAAATAAACACATTAATTGCACTAACAACTTTTTCTTAAGAAATGTGAAAAAGGCAAAAGGAGCTTATATATAGGGACAGAGGTAGTATTCACTATTCAGTAATTATAGGTTGTACTTTTCAGTAATCATATTCTCTTCACAGTATACTTATACATTCGTTTAAATCCTTGCAATATATAATATATTTTTTTTAAAATGGTAGTTTGGTACCCATGCTCTCAAGGTCATCCAAGAGTTTAATTGGGCTGGTTGTAATTCCTCGGTTGGTTTGGAATATGGTTTTAAATTGTAGTTGGTCACAGTTGTGTTGCATTGCAGCTGTTGCCATGCTAGGTCAATCTGTGCTTAACATATATGATATGGGTGTGGTGGCTTTTGTAATTGGGATATTGTCACTCATCGAATGACTTATTTTGGTTGGACCAGTATTAAGTATAAACTATAAAGGTTGGTTCCTTAAACAGTTTTAAAAAAATACAGATGGAACCCTAGCTGGCAAGAAATTTTGTTCAGGGAATGTTACTGTTGTTAGAGTTCCACATTTGATGAGATATTTATAATTGGGAGGCATCCTTCACCTTACAAGCCCGGTTTTGAAGGGTTGAGTTAAGCCTAACTCAAATTTTAAGATTGTATTAGAGCATGTGCAAGATCCATTGGCCCACTTGGGTCACACTCTAGATGTATAGTCTTGGTCTCTTGGACATGAAGGGGTGTGTTAAGAGTTCCAATTTGGACAAGATCCCATTCTAAAACCAAAGGGTTTTTTTAAAATCTTCTGGCTACCTCAGCCTCAAGAAACTGGTTCAACGAGAACCATGTCCATGCGTTAAGATTTTGGCGATGGGGTCATTTTGTAGGAGCTTGTTTGTTATTAATTGCTTATTTTGATTGTTTACCATTGATCTGAACATCTTTTATTTTTTCAGAATTGATTGTCAAATAATGTCAACGTTGTGCAAATAAATATTTTGTGTGAAATTACTACTACTAATTGAGTTAACATGAACAGTTGCACTTCATCATTTTGTTTATGCTTTGGTTGATAATTTTATTTGGGTCCCTAATTTCTGATCTGGGTGTAACTTTTAAAGGAAATGCAATTGGAGCTTACAAGGTGGATTTGAATGTTGAAGCCGATGCTCAGCCAGAAGAAGACGACGAGGACGATATCGACTGGGAGGAAGGCTGATGAAAATAATCATAACGGTCATTATGAACGTAATGGCTTATTCTGATCTGCTAGGACATGTGTTATAAGTCATTATAACTAAATAGCAACTTCAAATTATGTACCACACAAGACCGGAGTTAGCTGCTCATTATCTTATTGCCTGTGCATGTTGCTGTCGGCGACATGTCCGTGGTTTGAGGGGGAGGTGTACTGTTGACTTTTAAGTTAATCACCAGTTTTCAACTTTTCATCATATATTGGTTGACCAGACAACCCTACTTTGAAACTTTGTATGTGATGACTGGCCAGAGAATAGTGTTATCCTGACTCCATTTCGTTATGACCACATTATTACTTACCAATGAATGGATATTTTGATTTGTGAATCGTGGGCCATCCTAACGTTTTACTTATGGTGATGCACACATCAATGAAGAAATTGGTGAGCTCTGAATTATTCTAGTCTTTCTATTCCCGACAAGCACCTTCATTTTGGTAAATCCTGTCCATTTCCCCAAGATATATAGTATAATGGAAGTGTAGATAGATGGACAGTTAGGTCATTGCTGGCTTCCCATCTTCAGTCAAAAGTCTAAATTTATATCCCATAATTTGAGTTTGATAATTTTGTGTTTTTCTTTCGTTTAACACCTTTTTTTTTGGAAGAGAACAAATTTTAAAGTGATACGATCCACTAAAACTATTGACTTAATCAGTTTCCTTGTTCTCGATGCGATTTATTGGACTACCATGGTTCACAAGCTTTTGAATGTTCAAATGTATTTTTTTTTCTTTTTATAAATAAATGAACCAAGCCGCAATACTCATGCATTTTACTCTGAACCATGGAAAAAGGGACGTTAAAATAAAGGGTTAAATATGTTTTTGCTCCTTGCATTTTGCCCTCCTTTGATAAATAGTTCTTACATTTCAATAAATGTTTTTAAAATTCCTACATTTTTTTTCCGTTAGCTTAAATAGTCTCTGCTGTCAAATAATTAACGAGAAGCTGACGTGACAGCTAGTAGACACCATTTTTTTAAGAGTTAAATATGTTTTTAGTCCTTATATTTTGCGTAACTTTGAAGAATAGTCCTTACATTTCAATAAATGTTTTTTAAAATCTCTACATTTTTCCACTGTTAACAAAATTGGTCCTTGTCGTCTATTGTTACTGACCAGACAAACGCAACATGCCACATAGATGCCACCAAGGAAATTTTAGTAATTTCCAATAAAGTGCAGGGGCATAATTCACCTTTACCAAAAACTTTACTCACAAAAATTCCAACTTTAACTGCGATCTGGTCCTCAGCGTGAGGGAGAAGAGGATGTCGCCAGCAGCGACAAGAGAGAGAACAAATATGAGCAAATTGATGGTGGAGACGACGGTGGTGGATGAGGATGGGTGTGTGGGGCTGATGGTGGTTGGAGAGAAATAGAGAAAACATGGAGAGATGATGAAGATTAGAGAGAAGGTTCAGTTGAAAAATCAATTATCCCCCTGCACTTTATTGGAAATTACTAAAATGTCCTTGATGACATCTATGTGGCATGTTCCGTTTGTCCGGTTAGCGAAAATGAACAACAAGGACCAATTCTGTTAGCGGTGGAAAAATGTAGGGATTTTAAAAACATTTATTGAAATGTAAGGACTATTCTTCAAAGTCAGACAAAATATAAGGACCAAAAACATATTTAACTCTTAAAATAATGGGGTCCACTAGCTGCCACGTCAGCTTCTCGTTAATTATTTGACAGCAGAGACTATTTGTGCTAACAGAGGAAAAATTTAGAGATTTTAAAAACATTTATTGAAATGTAAGGACTATTTGTCAAAGGAGGGTAAAATGTAGGGATCAAAAACATATTTAACACTAAAATATATAATGTCTCCGTAAAAAAAAAATGTATCTTTTATATGGAGCTTCCGTTACACAAACCTCAGGGGAAACATAAGCAAAATATTAAGACCAACCTGCAAAATCCCTTCATAACGGAAAAGGATACATGGGATGTGAAAAATGTATCAATTCATTTATTTATATCAGATATACAATCAAAATAAGCAATATATTTGAAAGTGGACAGATGAAAGAGTCTAATTGAAGCAATGTTTGTAGCTCCACGATGCAACTTTAGCGTGCTCCTACGTATATATATATATAAAATAAAATGGAGACTATGGACGTGTGATTTGGCACAATATAGTTTGCATCATTATATTATAAATAAATTATATTATTTTTTTTCTATAAAAAAAAATTAAAATATTTTTTTGAATATTTTGTGCCAGCTCGTTTATGCTTGTACTAAACTAGTGCCAATGTCGATGATATAGTTAATGATCACAAAGAAGAAAGAAGGAAGGACAAGTATATATGTGAGTTAAACTTTTTTTTTTTTATAGACAATGATGGTAGTTTACATTTATCTTTTAAAAAGGTTTATTTTCTTTTGTTTTAAACCAAGCGTCGGTCAGTTCCAAAAAAATAAAACAATTTAGGGGTCAAAGTAATCTCTCAACCCTTCTCTCTCTTTTAAGTTTCTGCCGACTACTATGCAGCATGCTGCAATAACGTGCTTTTAGAGGAAGAATGAGGATGTATTCAACAGTAGTTTAAACAAAGGAAAACCAAAAAAAAAGTGAATATATTTAAATGTTAAAGAGCATCGTAGAACACTTGTTAAGAAACAAAAATAGAAAATTTAGCTTGAAACAAATATAGCTATCCTCCAAGAGGTTGTGTCAAGTTAACAAATATTGCTTGAACCAAATTAATTTTTTACTAATCTTTTTTTTCACCCAAAATTTTGAAGCCTAAAACCCTTGCTTGGGTTGCTTGGCCTTTAGGCCGACCCTACTGTTAACCTTCTATGATAGGATGTGACTCATTGTCTTGTCGTCGTAACCTCTTGTAACATGGTTTAACAACCTCCATCTTAAAAAAAATTATTCAACTTTGTAGAAGTTAGGATGTGTCTCGTTGTCTTTTTAGTCGTCGTAACCTCTTGTAATATGGTTTAACAACCTCCATCTTAAAAAAAATTATTCAACCTTGTATAAGTTAAAATTGATATTACTCGTGAATTATAAACTTTGATTAAATTTTTAAATCGATTTATATAATTTATGTTGTTAGAACAACTATGAATTTATATAAGCTTTAAATGACAAATATTAGTATATTAGTAGTTGTTATGTTAATATTTTTTTATCTGTCATTCTTAATATTTTTTTTCATCTTTCAATATTCAAACATAGACTTTTAACTTAAAATTTCTTAGCTCAGTAAAATGGGTTACCTATCCCTCTAGCTATATATTTATATTTGTACTGTAGTGTTCTTATTTTTTTTTGACGGATTTGTACCGTAGTTGTAAAGCAGTAGTAACCATTTTTAGTTTCTAATTTTTAAATCGATATTTAATTTTGAGCACTTCTTTAATGATCTCAAGTAAGGGCCTTTAATCTTCACATGTAGCTTCATATTAACCGATAAGTCGATAACAATGCGCAATGTCTGAAATGGTTGAGATAGTAGATGCTTTATGTTTTAGGTACAAAACAAAATTGAAATTTTGTCACATGATACAATTTATTACTCCCTATCTATTGAATAACAAATAATTGCTTGGATGTCCTTCCAATTTATATTCTGATCTCATATATTTAGACCCGTACATAGTACCCCTGTACTCACAAACTTTTTGACCTATTCTAGTTCTAGTGGTAATACCAATATATTGTATAGTTATAATTCAAGGTTTGACAATCTGCTCTTAAATGACCCTATGTTCCTTGAACGCAAAGGAAGCTTCATTGGAAGAAGAATGCTCGACAATTCTGCCCCCTCTCCGCATCTACTGGACCTTCCCAAATAACTCAACCCCTTTAATTTATTAATATACCATACACACACATATAAATTTATAATTATAACCTAAAGTCTCATGGAAGCAAGCACTCCCCCATGTCAAGCTACCGTAGCAACATAATTTTATATGCATATTTAGCACCTTGTCAAACCTTTAATACTTTCCTTTCTTCTAAAACCTTAATATTCATCAAATTCTTCTTAAATTTCTCTTTCTCCATGCAATCATTTCAATCTCTTTATACTTCACATTCATGGCCATGACTATCAAACTCCAATATGTACTTAGTTTTATTATTTGGATATTCTTATTTTTGATACTCTTTCATATGTGCTTGGGTTTCAAATCCAATATTAGTACTAGTGAAAAAATCACCATTACTGGCAACACAAAGTTTCAAGTTTATCAAAATAGGAAAATCTTAGCAACCGGATTTGACTTCACTCCATTTCTTAACCGGCACCACCATAGTCATCGTCATCATCGGGATCACCACCACCGGAGTCACATGCCGAAGGAAACAGAGATCGATCCGCGTTATGGTGTTGATAAACGCCTTGTTCCATCTGGTCCAAATCCATTGCACCATTAATGAGGTTCATATACTTTTTTTTTTATTCTTTTTAAAATTTTATTCTTCATCATGAATCATGATAATGTAATAAATCTGTGTAGTGAATGTATATGCGATTCTTCTCTTTATAAACTGTCCATTTTTGTTACTATCATTATCCATAAATGTATGGTACGAATATTATTGATATTATCATTATTTTTCATATATAAATTATACTACTTGACTCGTCGATTCGTTTTTGAATCTATAGTTTGGTGCATGAACTTGAGTCTAGTTAAGATGAATAATTAACTTATATTAGTGTGGATCCATTAATTATTAAGAATATGAATGCGCCTTCAATGTTAGACAAATTGATTTTAAAAAGTTAGAATATGTAGTATTATTTTGTTTGATTTGCAGTGGTTGTGACGGCACGGCACGGCGCATCACGGGAAAGATAGAAATTAATTAATATAAGATATAATGAAGTAGACATCCAATTTAATATTGGGATTGGTTATGATAATATAAAAGGCTTAAGAAAATACATGTGAATGGTGATTGTGCTAGAGGGATATATGTATAGCTACAAAAGGTTTGACTATTATGAATGATAATTTGTTTTGTTTTGGTGAATGACTATTATTCTTTTTTTGATAGAAAAATGACTAATATTCTTTTTTTTTTTTGAATAAAAATGACTAATATTCTATGAATGAATGAAACACACATGACGTATTCTTCACATTGATGCTCACGTAGGTATTTGCTGTAATTGTCTATTTTTCTTTTGCTTAATAAACTATTTGTTTCAAAAAAGATACACTTTACCATCATATTAGGACTTTTTTTTTTCCTCCTTCGTGTCAAGGTTGATCACTTTCAAATTTTCAATTTTGTACCTTTCTAATTTCAACATGGGTGGGTATTAGTTTGATGAAGTTTAACAACTTTTATTTTTATTTTCGTTCTCACACGATTCAATGTCGACTTTATGGCTTAGTGGAGTTGTGGTTGTGGCATCCAATGAGTATTTGAAGGGATTGTGAAATGTGTCCCCTTTTTTGGTCTGTTTGGTGGAGTAGTAGTTAACATTGTGGCCTTGGTAGCAATTGGGATCCTTCTCACTCTTCCTTGTCGACTAAGATAGATTAGATACACTGGTGAGAACTGAGTGGCGGTGACTCCACTTTGCAAATGAGGCTTTCTTCAAATGAAGCACATACCAAATGAGGCTTTCGGGATAAAATTAGAAATGATCGATCAAATTTAGGTAGAAAAAGTTACTTTTTGTTGTTTCAATGTGTTTAATGCACAAGTTCTAAGATAAAGTTTTTATTTTAAATTTCTTAATAAGTACCCTAAAAGCACTTGTTAGCATTTCCCATTTAATAATTTGTGACTTAGAATCTTAGAACAATCATTGAGGAAGGTTGAATCTTTATTAGATTCAACACTCAATTGGTTTATATCAAGTCTATAAGAAAATTAGGATTGAAAAATAATTTTCCCAACCTAAATTGAATTAAATGATTAAGAAAATTAAAAGAGCTAAGGGTTTAAAAAAAGGACACAAATATTTATAGTGGTTCATCCAAACTGTACTCGTTAGTGTGCCAATCCACTCCAATGCAAAATTCATTGGAGTTTCTTCAATATTGAATGTCTAACTATTTGATAAAATATAAGAACCAATTTGCAATTCCTTGAGCCTTTAATTGATTTGGCTTAGCCTCCAACAAATCCAATCTTGATCATACAAGATTACCTTGATTTCACAAGAATGTTGCTCTTGAGAAATTTCAACCTTGAGCAATCAATCCCTTTGATCCACACCGATTCATGCTACTCCAACAATGCATGCATGAAAATCAAGTGAGGAAAACCCCAAATTATCAATCGAAGGTGAAAGATCACAAAATCTTTCCTTTATATTTAAATTACCCCTAATTGCAAAACCATGAAGAATCTAACCCGACATACAAATGTACTTTTTTTTTTAATCTAAGGTAACTCTCAAGAATCACTAATTACTACCAATATCTAAGAGTTTTTAAAAAGATAGAAGAGAGAAGTGTCCGGGAGAAGAGAGTGAGAAAATTTTATTTTTAGAAAAGGATGATGCTAACAAGTGTCTTAACAAGTGTCTTAAGGACACTTGTTAAGACAATTGTTCTATGGACAATTGCTAAAAAACTAAAAATGGAAATATCCGACAAATTCAAAGTAAAAAACGTCAACTTTTAAAGTTTAGAGGCGTTAAATATACCATTTTCAAGATAATTTTTTTTTAAAAAAATTTCTTATCAAATGCCCTAGGGGCACTTGTTAGCATTTTCCTTTAGAAAATACTCCATCCTCCGTCCCATTTTAAATGACACGGTTGACTCTGTCACGTATACCAATGCACAATTTTGAATTTTAATATCTTTAATAATTTATTAGAAAAAAAATATGAAAATTTGATATTTTGAAAATATTCTTCGAGACAAATCCAACAACATCTTATATGTTATATGAACACTACACACTTTTAAATTAGGTCATTTAAAAGAGGACGGAGGGAGTATATAGTTATGTCTTACATTGTTTTTGAGAATAGAATGAGTAAACTTGTAAAAAATGCTGAAAAAACACATGTGCAACGATTCACATATTCATAGTAAAACAACATGAATTGATTCAGTTATTAAAAATATCATTTAATAAAAAAAATGGAGCGAATTGATTCTTCATGAGGATGTGAATCGATTCGCATTGGCAGAGAATTCTCCTTCAAAAAGTGAATCAATTTATATGTCAATCTGAAACAAACAGAGTGTGAATCGATTCATCATAACAAAAAAGAAGATATAAATAATTTTAACACAGTGAATTCTTCATCTTTGTCTATTTTGTTACCTCATTCTTATGTCGAGTATATAAAGCATTAAATTAGTGTGAAGTAGCAGCCTCATCCTACTAGTTTCTTCAAGCTCAATATTGACGGGTACTACTTCAGCAGTACAAGGCTTTCAGACTACGGTGTCTTGTTAAGGCCTCCAAGTATGTTAGTGGTTTTTCTTGTAACCTTGTTTGATCTACGTCCGTCTTGGCAAACCTTTGGGGCCTAGTCCATGGTTTGAAAATGGCTAGTAGGTTGAGCTTCTTTTCTTTACTTATTGAAATAGATTTCCTTGTTGTGGTTAGCATGATCATCTCTCATACGACTCATGATTAGAGGTGAAAATAGGCAAGATCTAGGCTTTGCAAGCCTTAAGCATGGCCCTGCGACTTGTCATAGGCTTACTTTTTACACTTGGGTCTGGCTTTCTGAAAGCATGATATGTCCTGCTAGTCTGTTTAAAAAACATATTTTATATGAACATCTTTGAATAAGCAATATGCTCTAAGTTTATAAAGACTAACAAACTAATAGATCAATTAAATTAAACTATCTTTTGATAATCAACACGAATTTCTAAGAATTTGACTATATATTGTATCATATTTCAATTCTAGTTTATAATAATGCATTTAAATATGGAAAAAATTAATGTATCTTAATAAACTTAAATCACTAAAAAAAATTAACAAATTTATATTTTAATTGATATTAACAAAATATATCATTTCTAAAGCGTTATTACACTACGGTTATTCTTAAAGCGTTACTTCTCATTAATCCAAAAATTGAAAGTGTGAGATCAAACATATTTATCGAAAAAATTAACAGTTGTGCAAATTATTAAATTACAGTTAATCAATTATTGTTAGTTGATATCTAGTGGCAAGTAAAGTAGAAAGTTAGTTAGAGAGTTAGTTACTCCATATTAGTATAAATAAGGTAATAAGCTACAGCATTGTACCATTTCCACATCTTTTTATTCATTTCTATTTTTCCATTTAATAAAAAAAAAAATCTCAAAAGATGGCACTTAAATAGTTAAAATAACATCCATCATTCAATTTAACTCTATATTCACTTCCATATCTCACTCAGATCAGAACTTGGGAGACCATGGAGGAAGAAGCACGCATGGATCTACCTCATGAGTTGATGGTTCAAATCCTTCTAAGGTTACCAGTGAAGTCTCTTATACGTTTCAAATGCGTTTCTAAGTCTTGGTTTTCTCTTATCTCTGATACCAATTTTGCATATTCACATTTTCAAATTACACACACTCCTAGAATTTTATTCATATCAACGTCAACTTGTGAAACTCGATCTATAGATTTTGAATCATCGCTTAACGACGATTATTCTGTTTCTGCTTCGCTCAATCTTGATTTTCTGCTTCCTGAATCATATCTAAATCTTGAAATTAAAGGTTCATGCAGAGGCTTTATATTTTTGCACTGTTATCCAAACAAATACCTTTGGAATCCATCTACTGGATTTCACAAACAAATACCTTTCTCTCCTTTTGGTTCCAGTTTATATGCTGAATATTTCTATGGTTTTGGGTATGACCAGTCAACTGATGATTACTTGTTGGTTTCAATGCTCATTGATCCGGTTACTAATATTTCATCTCAATTGGAGTTTTTCTCATTGAGAGGTAATTCGTGGAAAGAAATTGAGATCGACGGTAGTCATTTCCGTTATAGCAATCCCATTGAGGATGAGCAGCCTAAGCCGGGGTTGCTATTTAATGAGGCTATTCATTGGTTGGCTTATCGTCATGATTCACGTTTATTAAGGGATGTTATTGTTGCCTTTGATTTAACGGAAAGGAAACTTTTTGATATGGATTTGCCAGATGAGTTTGACCATCAACTTGACTATTGTGGTTTGTGGGTATTTGGAGAATTTCTTAGTTTATGGGCTAAGGATTGTTATATTGATACAATTGAAATTTGGGTGATGAAAGAATACAAAATGCCTTCTTCTTGGACTAAGACTCATGTTCTGTCTTTTGATAGTATGCCGACGGATTACTTTTCTCCATTGTGTTGTACAAAAAGTGGTGATATTATTGAAACAGATGGTGATACTGGATTGGTGAAGTCTGATGACAAAGGACAACTGCTTGAGCATCTCTCCTTCCATAACGATTCACATGGATCCCATGTGGCTATATATACTGAGTCTCTGCTTTCACTTCCTTGTGACGGTGAACAAGCTTAAGACAAAGGACAGCTGGTGATATTATTGGAACAGATGGTGGTAGTGGATTGGTGAAGTTCGATGACAAAGGACAGCTGCTAGAGCATCACTCCTACCGTAACGCTTCACGTGCATCTCAACTGGCTATGTATACAAAGTCGCTGATTTCACTCCCAGGTGACCGTGAACAAGCTTACAAAGAATGAGGTTGTGAAATATTCTCCTTCACCATTTTCTTGATATTTATAATTATGTTGTATTTTGTACCTTTGGATAGCTGCATTTATAGGGTAGTATGTGTTTCATTGCGTTTGTAACATGAGCCAATATAATACATGAACTGATGTAACATGTCATGAAATGTTTATTGGTCTCAATTGTCTGTAATATGTTTCTTGGAAATGTTGACAGCTTTGTTTGTGTGATTCACTGTTATTTATGCATGTGTAACTCGATTGAGCTCTAATGTATGATGTGGTGGCTGCTTGAAATTGTTATATATGATAAAAAGACTGGCTTGTTTATGCATGTTGATCAAGATAATGATCAACATCACAATTACATGTCGTAATGGATACCACATATTCCACTTGAAGTTCTCTCTCGGTGGTCCTATTATAGGTGCTGCGCAGAAGTTTTCCTTGCTTCTATCCTATAAACCCTTCAAAAGCAGCCAAATAACAACATAGTTTTTGGAAATTTTAGAAGACCCTCCAATAAGAATTTAATGAGCCATAGTTTGAAGTCATTTAGCAATCTTTGAGGGAAAAGAAGAAAGTTTCAGGGCTTGTAAGTTCAATTTATATATTGATGTAAATTGGAGAATACTGAATGAAGGAAAATTTTGTCAATCTTTTTGAAACTTGCTACATTTTGCATACACAAGGCCTGAGATTCTGAATCAAATAAAGCTCCTGCTATTTGGAATTTGGACTCATACAGTATTACATGTACACAGGACTTGGAAGTTTGAATATAATAATCGACACATCAAACGGTTCAAAATGCTAATAGTGTGTTTGGATGGGGGATTTTGATGACAGAATGTAATATTTTAGGGGAATTAAAATGCTTTGCATTCATATCTCTTGTCTGGATACAAAATTGAGGAAATTTTGAAAATTCCTGAATTTTTGTGGTTTTTTTCCATCGACAAATTTGAGAGAATGATACAATTCTCAGCTTCTTCAGTGTGATTGCGCTCCTCACACTTGCATCGCTCCTCACTCTTATGAGTTCTCTATCTGCACCATCTGTCTCTTGTGCGCATTCTCCAGCTTCTCTCTCTCGTGCGAATCAAACACACGCAGAGAGTTAGCGGCTATCGGTTCATGACGAGATGGAAATATGAAGGTTTTGTTTCCAAACAATTCATTTTGTGCTTCGAATTTCTCATGTTTTCTGGTTGAATCATATCCGATTTTGTTCTTTGTTGACCATGTTACCTGATTTGCAATTTCTTGAATATGAATTTTCTTAAAATTTTATTCTTATGTTCATTTGTAGAAAAATAGCAATTGATTGATCTTTGTTTTTTTCTTAAACTATATTATGGCGTTTATATTAAGTTATAATCTGTTTTGTTTAATTAATTTGTTTAGATTAGGGATTCCAATTTGATGATATTTCATTTCCAGAAAGTAATGTAATAACTTAAATTTTAGATATGAGCGTGATGCATGAATTATTTGATTATTGAATGTGATGCATGAATCCAAGCCTGGGTTGTAAAAACGTGTGCTTACTCTAGGTTCATTTTGCCCCTGATGAGCAAGGTAAGCTCATGTCTGCTTCAGTAGATGGGTTGATCTGCATATTTGATACCAGTGTAGATATCAATGGTGATGATCATCTAGAGTCAGTATGCTTGCTTGGGACTCAAATTCGATTTCCTTCAGTTGACTAACTTGGTAAAGGTCGGTACTATATTAAGGCTTTTTTTTAGCCTCTTGACTAACTTATTCTTAGCTTAATGTATCTTGGTAACCAAAGAGGACTAGAGCTAAAGCTTGATGTAGGTAATGCATTTGCGTAGATGCTACAATGAAGGTTAGAGTAGTAGAAAAGATGGCAGGGCAGGTTTATATGGACTGTGGAGAAATCATGCATGTAAATAAGTGAATGGTATGTTTAGGATGTAGACTGTATGTTCACTTTATCTACCGGTCCATTTTGAGGAATTAATGACTGTAGTGTGTGAATATATCTACCGGTCCAATTCCCTCACAATTACCTCCTCTGGTCCTTCGACTAAAAAAACCTCTGGTATTTGAATCACACCACAAATAGCTTATGTCAAATCTGCAAATACAAATGGCCTGCCCGCACGTTCCATCTGCCATTTGATTTTTAGAATTCAAATTCAAATTCAAATTTGGCTTCCGCCAAATCTAGAAATGCAACCCCTTTTCCTCTTCAAGGTGGCACAAGCGCCCCAGCTAATCCCTCTTTTCTTCTTCGGCACTATCAATCTATGTTGTGTGACAGTGTGAAGGTTGATTTTGGTGATTAATCACAGACACAGTTGCTGCTATTTCTGTTTGAATTAAAACTGCCTATATATATTGTTTCAGTTTGTGTATTGTGTTTCTAATGAACAGGGCAGCCACAGAGGCATTTGCTTGCAACCGAATGGAGTGCATATGTTACCAAGAAGAAGCTCGTATCTGGAGATGCCGTTCTGTTCCTCGGGTAAAGATGACCAAGATTCTATCAGAATATTAAATAGAGTAACAAGGACTGGATTGACATGTTACATTTCATGACAATCGACAGAGGTGAGGATGGAGAATTGAGATTGGGAATCCGTAGGGCTGCTCAATTGAAAATCTGGACTAAGTTTGCATCTCCCTGGCCAGCAATTGAATTCAGTCTTACTGACTGATGTAGTTAATGCTTTGCTACTAGATGTTAGATTAGCATTCAATTAATCCTGAGGTATTTTAGTGCCTATTCTCTAGTATTTCCTTGTAAAATTACACTAGAACCTTTATCTTATTTAGTTGTAATATAGTATTAGTCTTCTATCTTTCTTCTTTTTGTCCCATTTTAGTGCCTAAACTTTACTTTCTATTGAAAAACTAGTTAGTTGGTTCTTGTGAATCTAATTCTCTAATTAGAAATTTGGTCCAGTAAAATGGACGAATTATAAATCTCTAAAATAATAGAGAGAAATACCGCA
>Ga0228710_1001636_pt1 | contig 34095 bp, 12 predicted proteins | sample MedpolnodulmetaG_FD_177995 | JGI IMG/M metagenome (GOLD analysis project Ga0228710, IMG submission 177995) | Root nodule microbial communities from Medicago polymorpha collected in Santa Monica, California, United States - pink nodules | ecosystem: Host-associated > Plants > Roots > Nodule... | reverse complement strand
AGGCATAGACTAATTTGCCTTTTTGTTTGGTATGTACTGTATAATTACTTAAAAACTCTTTAAATTAATAATTATTAATTTATCGATAAATTAATAACTCTCTAAATTAATAAATTTCTCCGATCCTAACATTATTAGTTTATAGAGTTTCTATTGGACGCAGTTTTTATGTTATGGTGGGACTGCTCTATTTTGACAGGATAAATTTTGGTTGTTCCGAAAAACTTAATCCATTTTTTAATTATTTTATTCAAGAACTTAATTTGTTACAAAATTAAAAGAGTGGAGAAGGAAGTGAAAGAGGTTGGGTGGTGGATTACCGGATTTCTTGAACGCATAATTAGATTGAGCGGAGACGATGGCGTAAGGTGACTCAAAGGATTGTTGACACAAGGTTCAGTGGTTTCGAGCCCCTTTCCCTCTCACCGATCTCGGAACTCCTCCTTCTTACGCGGCGGCGACACCGTCAAATCGGCGCTTCTCTCTCTACTAATTTCTATCCAAGGTCCGTTCCCAACTTTCTTCCATGCTAAATTGCTTCATCCAATTTCATGCCTTTCCATGTTTTATGCCAAAGATAATAAGCATTGTAGTTGATTGTGTGTTAATGAATACTAATTATTATAACAAGTTGTGCATATTGCAAATATATGAATTCAAAATAAATGAGGTGGTTTTGATTAGAAAAGAGCTTAGATGGAAGTTTATACTGTGTTAATTGAAAGATAAACAAAATGACTGTCATTGAAAACTCACACACACAAGTGGAGGTACTGGTGTTAAAACCCCGGTGACAGCATCCGACCTAGAAACTTCGGCATTTTTGCTAGTTGAATTAGGACTTGTGAACAACAAACATCGTATTTAAGTATAACTACTCTTTTTTCACAAATCTAAGAATGAAGTACTTTTTCCTATCATTTAAAATCTAATGGATGCAAATTGAGATATACTCATCATTAATCATCACTAATCAAGGGACATATTCCCTTTTTAATTACTTTTTTTCTATAAATAGGGGGATTAAAACTGCATTTAAGCCTACTATAAACTATACACTATACTTGTATCCAACGCTTATCCCGTGCGATGCACGGGCGAAAACACTAGTTGAAAATAAAAGCTATGCAAATAAATTTTGCCCCATCAAATCCTTATATCTTATTTTTCTTTTCTGAAAAGAGCAGTTCACTACTACCTTCCCACCAAAACCCTAATTTGCTTACATCACTTCAAATTCAATCAAGAAATCTGTGCACATCCGCAAGTGTTATTGATGGAATTTTGATTTCAAACGAATTAGGGTTTTTTGCCCCTTTTTAATTTTTTATTGTTTTTGTTGTTGATGTTGAGATCCATATGGATTTAATTTTGTTGTTTTAATTTCAAAGCGGAACTTGATTTAGGCTTTTTTGAATTTCTGATTTAGTTATACGATCTGTTGAAGCTACATAATGATGTGAAATTGCGTTTAGGTTAATCAAGTGAATTTGAGGAAATTCCAAGCGGCGACGTTGTAGTAGTAGGTAACAACTTTTCAGATTTGAAGTATCTTTATTGCTTTTGGTTGCTCTCTTCCTGCTTGTGTGGATGGTCATGTGAAATCTAGCATTGACGGCATATAATATTTTATTTTGATTGGCTTGATTATCATTAGCATTTATATCCGTGGCTATTGAGATCCTCTTGGAACTTCTCTCATAATCATGCTGATTGTACGGTGTTTATTGTGTTTTACTGTTATGTTCATATTGTTGTTATGGTTTTCAAGTATCACTTTTAAAATGAGATTTTTGTTTTTTCTTGTTGTGCTTTCAACTGTAAAGTGCTACATCCAATATACTAAGTTTAAATTCAATTGTATTGGCCCTTCATATTATAATTAGGTTACTAAAATTATGAATTAATATATTAATGGGCCTAAAATTATTTCAGTTAATTTTGCTGAGATGTCTTTCTTAGCTCATTGAAATCATTAATTTTCGGACATGGGTTTCATCTGCCTTATTGGTCCGGTTGTTTGCTAATTTCACTAGAATTTTCTATTTTCTGCTCATTTAAATAGAAGTCAGCATTTTATTTTCACCTTGTAAACTGGTCCCTGTAATTGATAACTTGATAATTGCAATGGTTAAGTTCAAGTGGCAATGCCTCCTCTTGAATGAGTGATTAAATTATTTTGTCGTGGACTTCACATTTTAATCTTTGCTGCTTTTGGTTGCTCTCTTCTTGCATACCTTCCAGATCTGCAACTTCTCGGTCAACATTAGTTGCTTGTGTGGATGGTCATGTGAAATCTAGCATCAATATGACATATGCTATTCTCTTTTGATGGCTTTTTTTTATCATTAGCATTAATGTTTTTAGATATTTGAGATCGTCGTGGAACTCTTCTGATAATCATATTAATTGTACGGTCTTTATTTTGTATATGTTCATACTGTTGTTTTGGTTTTCAAGTATCACTTTAAAATTCAGATCGTTGTTTCTTCATGTTCTGCTTTAACTGTTAAGTGCTACATTCACTATACAGAGTTTAAATTCAATTGTATTGCCTCCTCAAATATTATGAATTAATTTATTGGTGGGCCTAAAATTATTTTTCAGTTAATTTTGTTGAACTGCTTATAGAGGTTTGGTGCGTGAATAATATTTGAGAAAATTGCTAATTAATTTATTTGAAATTGTCCACCTAGGTAAAGTAAAGGGCATTTACCTTTCACAAAAGGGATCAAGGCGTTGTTTATCAACAGAACAGGGATTTAGCTTGTCTAGGGTTTGAATATCAGTTCTGGGATTTTTTGAAGTTCACCTGCAATTGCAAACAAGAGAGTAATGGAAGAGGAAAAAGATAGCTTAAGTATTGCCACACTATTTAATATCAAAGAGAAAAAGAAGAAGAAAAAGACGAAGGCAAATAAAGAGAGCGAAAGAGTTGCTGATGATTCTGCTACAGCGGCAAATGATGAAGATGGTGGTGGTAGTACCAGCAGTGGTGCTAACCCTAAGATTTCTTTGTTTGATATCTCTGCCGAGAATTTCTTTGAAGACATGGACACCATTGCCAAACTCTGTGGGGAAGAAGAACGCAACACTGCTGTTGAGCAAAGCGAGATCAAGAGAATGTTTTCTTCCGTCACTTTTTTAAGGTATGATTGTAAAGAACTAATTGTTTCATGCGTTTTTTGAATTTGTTGCTGTTAATCTGTTGTGAAGAAATGGCAAATGTGTTTTGTTCTTGAGCAATGCGATTTGGTTGTATTATCCATGAATATGTATCAGCTATGATGCTCTGGATTGACAACTATGATATATACCATGTAACCTCAGTTTGTATCACTATCACCTAATCAATCCTAACTAACTCTTTGAGTTGGTTATAAGGCAGTGCTAGTCTATGTAAGGTCTACTATATTCTACAGTTGAGTTACATGAGTGTCTCTAATAATCATTGAATGACTAAGTGGTTCCTACAATTATGTCTATCCAATCAAATATTTACTTGAAGAGGGAAGGGAAAGTTGGATTAAAATAAAATCAACTTTGAAATTGTTTCTTTTTTATGAACCGAATCTCTAAGTTGGGTTTCGTGAGATTAAAATATATCTTCAATATATTGACTATATAGTTTTTAGAAGTTTCCAAACAACCCCTTAATTTCTTTTTTTGGTTAACCATTAAATGTGCAGAGAATGGAAGGATTTTAAATATCCATCTAAAAGCATTAGGTTTTCTTACGGAATTGGGAGCTCTGAGTGTTATGAGAGAAATGATATCAAAGATGACATAAACTTACCTCAGTTTTCATCTGCCACTGTTCCTAAGGTACAAGTCCTCCTATATTTTACTCTAATTGTTTGCCAGGCATGAAGTTATAGTATATTAAGTATATATTTTGCTTTTAGGTTTAAGTTATAAATTAGTGATAACTAGACTTTCTAGACATTATCATTGTGTGTTCTTTTCAGCATAATATGCAAAAGGAGGAGCAACTTGGGGATGCCAAACCTCAAGAATCCAAGTATGGTTTGATATTAACTTATTTTCTCGTGGTTTATTCAATGACATTTCTATGGAGTTTAAGTTTTTGTATTTTATTTTTCACGTAACACTTATTTTTTAACTTGCTGATAAGTTGAGTATTTTGTCGCTGATTATTGTTTAACTTGGCTAAACACTTTGTTGAAGCAGAGACTTTGTGATGAATGTTGGAGGTTCTGTATGGGCATTAGATTGGTGTCCTAGGATGCATGGGGAGCCTGATTGTTCAATTAAATGTGAGGTACTTCGTTTTGTCTTTGTTTTAGACATATATTGAACATTTAATATTAGTTCTTTATATTGTTTTGTTGCTTCTTTGGGAAGTCTTTGAAGTTTGAATGCAATATAATCAGTCAATTCTGTCTTTTTCATGGTTCTGAGTGTGATGTTTCATACGTTGAGGGAGATTTTATTTGAAGTTTGATGGTGAGGTAAGGGGCACATAGTATATGGCATACCAGCGTATTGTCCTTTTAAGAGTTAAGGGTGATTGCTCATTTAACAATGAATTTTCCGAATGTGTGTGTAGAAGTAGCAGTAAAACATAGTGTACGGCATATATTATAAGCAAGGGGCTCATAATTGTAGAATAGAGGTGGAAATTGTAGACCATAGCATACCAAATTCAACACAATTTAAGAATTTTGGATCCATGAAACAAATAACAATGAAACGGAGCGAAATTAACCTAAAGGATTCAAGTGGGTGAGATGCAAAGGGGCTTCAGCCTGCTTTGTGATAGAAAATTACTTCTCAATTTTAAGAGAATTTTATCACACAATTGTAAGATCTGTAAATTAATGCTGTGTGGCACTCAATATTGGGGAGTAAAAATCCAACAGAAAAAGCTTGGTGTTCTACTAATGAGAATGTTACAATGGACGAGTGGGCATTTAAGACACCATATGATTAGAGCAATGAATGCGTTAAAGAGAAAGTTTGGGTAGCACCTATTTTTGAAAAAATGGAAAAACACTGCCTTAGGTGGTTTGGACATGTATTGAGAGGTGGAGAGATCTAGAAATTTTTTATTCCAAACTGTTAAAAGGATTTAGATTTAAATGGTTTATCACTAGAAATGATTTAGGAGACATCATAATGTTGTTTGACAGTGTTGTCAATCTCAGATAGTGGATTGTTAAAATTCCTCTGAGCAATAGTACTATATCGCCACTATAGTCGCTATTTGATAGCATATTGTACTAAATAGTATACCGGGGAAAAATTACGTTATAGTGGTATAGCGTCGATGTTGCTGCTATTGACCCATGTAGTTATCCCCTGCGTTGTGGGTAATTCCTTTTTGTCGTTCACTTTTTTTGCTTAAGTAGAAAACTGAGTTTTCATATCAGTACTATCTTCCTCACCGTTTTCTGTATGCCAAATGTCAGATGCCATGGACTCGGCCTAATAGCTAGTTGACACCATGTTAAATTACCACCAGGCTTACCTAAATCCTTTTGTTAATTATGATGGAGACACTGGTAAAACGATGTCATGATTACATGGCAGCAAGATCAACAAATTTATTTTAAAATTCTGCAATGCTCTACATACTACCTACTCCATACATATACCTATTTGGATAGTTTTGTGGTCTGCTTTGTAATTGTGTGTCTGCACCTATATTCATATATGTAGTAAAATGATGCACTTACCTTTGTTCCAGACTTGATAGTAGGAAATAATTTTCATTTTCTGTGACTGTTGTACTTAAATGATCTTCTTTCTGATACTTGGTTTAGTTCATTGCTGTTGCTGCTCATCCACCTGGTTCATCTTATCACAAAATGGGTGCCTCACTTACTGGCAGAGGTGCTGTGCAAATATGGTGTCTTCTAAATATCAGGGAACACAGCGAAGAAGTATCATACCTCCCCGAGAAGAAGGAAAAAAAACCTAAAAAAGACACGGGCACAAATGACAAATCGATAGAAATAAAGAAGCCTAGAGGAAGGCCTAGAAAGAATCCTACTGAAAACAACGAAGAAATATCTCCTATTACAAACAAGAGAAAAAGAGGAAGACCAAAAAAGAATCCAACTGTAATAGCAGTGGATAGTACAAATTGTGGGACCAAGTACATAGCATCTGGTAGTGTCTCGAATGGGAATAATGAAAACAACGAAGAAATACTTCGTATTACATACAAGAGTAAAAAAAGGCCTAAAGGAAGACCGAAAAAGAATTCAAAAGATGGAACAGTGAGTGATCCAAATTGTGAGAACCAATTTGTTCCACTTACTGTTCAACTTCCAGATTCAGCTGAATTTATTTCTCCAGATGTAGTTCCTGGCAGTTCTGATGAACATCATTCACAACAATTTTCTAATACAAAGGGAAAGAATGCCAAGAAAGCTGCTGCAAATACAAAGGGAAAGAATGCTAAGAAAGCTGCTGCGAATACAAAGGGAAAGAATGCCAAGACAGCTGCTTCTGCATACGATTCAGAAACTCTTGTTGCAAGAAGTAGGTTGGATATTAATCATAGGGAAAGAAGTTGTAGCCCAGATACAAGTAGGCCATTATTGATTCAGTGTGAGAATGAGGCAAATCATCAACCACATGGTAGCCCTGTATTGGAACCTCAAGCATCTACTTGTCCCATTCCACAAAATGTAGCATTGCCTAGAGTTGTGTCATGCCTAGCTCATAATGGAAAGGTGGCATGGGATGTCAAATGGAGGCCTCTTAGCAATCTTGATTCCTCATGCAAGCATCGAATGGGCTATCTTGCTGTCTTGTTGGGCAATGGATCTCTGGAAGTGTAAGATGTTTTGGGCCTTATTCTCCATTTTCTGTTAATGTTCTTGGTGATACTTGAATGATTTCTTTTTATTTTTGTTGTTGTGTTTATATGTTGCTATGAACTATCATCTTTATTAGATTTGAGGTATTTGAAATTTGGATATTTTAAGTAAATATTGTTCTAATCGTTATACTATGTTGACTGTGTGTCTGTGACATAACGACCTCTCCTGAAAAGTTGATGGACAAAAGACAACTACTTCAATAGACAATTAGGGTTGACAGTTGGTATATTTTGAATAAAATGTGACACAGCCTATGGAGCATAAGAAGTTTTTCTCTGACCAATGCTTATCATAAAGTAAACCCAGGTCAATGTTATGATAAATTAAACTTAGAAGATTTAAGATTATAATGTAGTTTTTTTTTTGTTGAATAAATTATGTAGTTGATTAAGCTAGTTATCTTTGGTGTATTCCAATTGTTGTCCAGGTACCTATGCTGTAAGTAAATTACATAGTTTATTGTTATGTATAGCTGAAATTGAATTGTACCAGTAAGTAAATAGTTGCAATAGTCACAACCGATTCTTTTCATGTAGATTCAACTAGGTTTTATGCTCGCCGTTGAAATGGTTGCAATGGTCATTTTACTGTTAGAATAGTTGCAATAGTCAGTTCACTGTTTTTATTCGTCAAATTCATGGTTTATTTTTTTTCTTCTTATCTGCACAAAATGCAGACATTTAGTGACAAATTTCTGATTGCCTGCTGCACAAAATTCTATTTGAAAATAGAATGTTTCCAGTAACCCACAATGGTACCTCAAACGACAGATTGCAATGATTTTTCAATCAGAAGAAATCCCTACAAGTTACAAAGATCCGACTCGTCAGTGAAAGATACCCTCTCTCACAGATCCAAAATAATATTCATCCCCTTTCCTCCCCCACCTACAACTACTGATAAGCACCCAAGCACTTTGGAAACCCTCCTTTAGAAGCTAGCTATTAGTGGGGGTGAACCAAGCTGCTTAACTGCTCCACTAGTATCTCATACTACTTGATGTGGTACCTAGGCACCCCATAATCTCCAAGTCCCCATCATAGCACTGCCATTGATAAATTGTTAATTTGTTCATTAAAATTTCACAGTGATTGGTTATTCTCAACAAAAGCAATTTCCTTTTATTACTATCTGTGATTTTGAGGAGCTTATGACATGGATGACTTTTGTTGTTGCTTCATTATACTTGTATCAATTGCAGGTGGGAGGTTCCTCTTCCTCATGCAGTGAGAGCAGTTTATACGCAGAAGGAGGGCACGGATCCTCGTTTTATAAAATTGGAGCCTGTATTCAAATGCTCAATGTTGAAACGTGGCAGCTTACAGAGGTAATTTTCCTCCATTCTAACTATAACGGACATTAAACCCATCTACGTTTTTGAGCAAATTAAAATGAAAAAACATAGAGCTGCTGCCATAGTGAGGTTAAGGAAAGGGTTGGATCCATTACGGGTCTTTTGTAGGTAGCCTTATCTTGCATTTGTAAGAAGTCGATTAGATGGCTCAAACCTGTGATATCCAGTTACACAACCGCAAATTCCACCAATGCATTGAGAGGTTCCTTCTTTTCAACAAATCTTTGAAGAAAAAGAATTCACGAACACATTGTTGATGTTTGTTTTATAATCATCTATAACAAATTTGTAATAGACATTGGAACACAAATTAATAGGCCAAGTGTATCATAGAAAGAATTCACAAATATTATAATGCTAATGCATTATGCTTGTAAAAAAACAGTGGACCTGCATAATAGGGCTTGTTATGGCTTGGCACTGAATTAGAAAAGTTCTATATAGAACACTCTACTGTGCTGCTTAGAAAAATACGAATACTTTGTAGGAATGGTACTTTGCAAGAATGTTAAATTTATATAATGCTATATATTGATCTATAGCCCTTGAGTAAAAAAAAAAAAGATTGTCAACAATTGTGCGTTTCATGAGTTGTGTGCTGCAAATGATTACTGAAAAAAAATGTTAGGGGGTGTTTGTTTCATGGATTGCAAATTTATTCCCAGGAATGTGACATTGGGTATCCTTGCTTCCCATGTTTGTTTCAAGTTATCATAAATTATGCCTAGGTATATTTTATTCCTAGGAATAAAATTTACACATACTTTCCATTTGTTTTTCCCATGTTAAAGTAGGGGAATCTTTTATTCCCATGGGAATAAGAGGTAACTACCCATAACTTCCCACTATCACACTATTTTAACTCTTTTATTTTTTTGTTTTAAATTAAAAATTAAATATATTTAAAAACATTCCTGGGAAACTAAATTAATTAACAAACACTTTAATAGGATTAAGATTCCTAGGAATAATGTTCTAGGGAATGTTATTCCCAGGATTGTAAATTTAATCCCTGAAACAAACACACCTAGTTTTATTTAAATTTTCTGCCCAGGAAAACTTAAAAACATCAATTTTAAAAGAAATTGCAATATTTAGATCTCTGTCTCTGCCTTACTGAATTGAATTTTCTGTTTATAATCCTCTGCCCATCATTAATTCTGGAGAATGTTAAAAATTAGAATCACTTAAAAAAGGTGGCTCGTAATTCGCGTTATTGACAACTTGTCTTCTGGTTGTTAAATTCATGCAACTGAAGAATGTGTTGTACACAATGCTTTTTAATATATGTTTTTCTAGACTGGCTATGTTGTTTAATTTACTCTGTTCTTTTGTTTCACAGCATTCCACTGACAGTGGAGTGGTCAGTTACTCCCCCTCATGATTATTTACTTGCTGGCTGCCATGATGGAACGGTATAATTTGCACCTAATGTTATCCAATTTATGCCTTCTTTTCCTTTCTTAAATGAAATTTACCTTGCTTTAGTAATATGGAATAGAGGAGCAACACCAGGTAAAGTTTTTGTAAGATTGGTTTAGTCAAAGTGATACCTCCATGTTAACAGATTTCCTAAGTGATATAAATCATAAATGGTTATCTGTGTAGGGCATTCAGTGGGTATCATGTTGTCAATGGGTTCTGTAGGGAAGTAAATATAGAATTTGTCTTTGATTTGGCTGTAGCTTTTGATTTTACTATATCTAACACTTATTTTCGAGAAAGGAGCATCTTATCTTATAATGTATAAAAGCGGAGTGGTCTAGGAGAGCTATAGGGTGAGGTGCTTTAAAAGGTGATGAGGGAAAACGTAATGGTCAAAGAACAAAATATCAAGAAACGGTGGAAGAGTTATTCCATTGAACTTTTGAATGAAGGACTGACATTTCTTTGAACTCAAATGGACCTATTGGTACAAAAGGGGATCAAGACTACTTCTACTACCACAAAATTTCTGAAGTAAAAGAGGCACCGAATTGGTCTCCATTATATGGAAAATGGTAGTCTTAGATGGTTTGGGCAAGTGAGGAGAAGCCCACTAGAAGCATTAGTAAGAGAGGTTGACTAGATGGGAGACAGCGTGAGAGACAATGGAAGTTCAAAACAAACTATAGGCCAATCATTTAAGAGAGGTTTGGTGATAAATGATCTATCTTTGAACTCAATACCTGACAGCGTATTATGGCGTCAAGTGATCCATGTAGCTGACCTCATGTAGTTGGAAAAGGCTTAGTCGTTGGTTGGTTCATCTTTTTAATAATCATATAATACATACATATGTGCATGATATTTTATTATGAAGGAAAAGAGTGAAAGCATTATATTTACTTTCTTTAAGTTTATCTTTTTTCCTACACCTTTATGTAATAATTCTGTATCTTAAATCTGTTATGATTCGCTGCATCATTACTCTTTATATATCAGTATATTGTCATCTGTAATCTTTTTAAACAATGTATGTTACTAAAATAAGTTGTTTTATATTTAGGTTGCTCTGTGGAAATTCTCTACAAATTCTTCATCTAAATGTGATGGTAATAATTTTTCTACCCAACGTGTTCTTACGTTTATCTAGTTGGGGTTGCTAAGGAAGGGAGCTGTGCTGGGAAATAAATTTACTACATATGAGTGATAAACTATTGTCCATTGACTCAGTTGTTTATCTGCAGATACAAAGCCTATACTTTGTTTCGGTGGGGATACTGTTCCTATTAGAACAGTTGCATGGGCTCCTTTTGAAGGGTTAGTGATAATTTAACCTTCCAGCCAAAAGACTGATGTGAATGATCTAACTGAGTGTGTGTTAGAAACTGATAGTCATAATAGGAAACTGAATTGAATACTGACTTTTATTGAATAATTCTGTTTAACAGTGGCCAAAATATATTGATATTTAAAAAGGGAAATCTGGTTTGTATAATTGCAAGAGATAGATTAAAGGAAAGCCAAGTTTCCTGTGAAGCCAAATGGTTGTAAGTTCATACTTCACCTTTGAGGTACACAGTTCGAGACTGGCACCAAGATAGATTAAAGGAAAAACAAAGAATAGATACAACAGTTTCCTCAAAGAAATTTGAGAGTCTTGGTCTCTCCATTCCAAAAATTAGAGAGCTTATTCTCTCCCCCCCATAACCCCTGAATAGTTACCCAATAATCACTTTCCCTTTTCCTCTATTTATTCCTAAAGGCAAACAACATAACTGACAATTATTACAAGTAAAAACAGTAACCAAGCCATAAAAATAAAAACATTACTGACCATAACTGCTATAATTTATATTTGTTCTCTAATAAGAGGTTTAACAATATGTTGCTCTTAAAGTACATCTTTAAGAATCAAATGTAGTGTCTATTTAAAGATATGTTTTTATATATGTATACGATTTTCACGTCTGCATTCCCTCATCAAATTCATTGGTAAATAAGAACTCTAATAGATACTGCAGCTAAAACCTAATCTATTTAATTCCTCCAGATGATTTATTTAACTTATTTCTTTATTATGTGTGTGTGTGTGCGCTTTTGAAATCACTGTGGAGATTGACTATTATGCTAGGAATCAATTCTAACTAACTGTCTTCTTTCTTTAATCAAACTCTTTCAGTAATAATAAAACTAGCATCATTTGTGTTCAGACATGGTTTGCAAGGCTGCAATTTTCTTTTCATTGTGTAGACACGCACCCTTGTTTTTATGAAGATTACTTCAATAAACAAGGCATTGGTTTATTACACCGACGAATATCTTACATCTGAAATGAGCTATATTTACATCCTTTGACGATCCTCTTACCTTTGAAATGTTTAATAGTATTTGGTTTTTTGTTATAATGTTTCAGTGATCCAGAGACTTCTAACTTAATAGTAACCGCAGGACATGAAGGCCTCAAGTTTTGGGACCTACGGTGAGTTTTTTTTTTCTTATTTCTTTTTGAACTATAGGTATTTTCCTACAATATCTTTGTATTTGTTGAAATTTGGGCCTAACTCATCCTTACAAAACCGGCTTGTAAGGTGAGGATTGCCTCTCTTTAGAAATTCTTGTCAAGAATCATATTTATCCAGTGCGGGACTTGAGTTTTTCTCAGTAGTATTATACTAGCAGAAAGACAAGCATTCTATACGCTTTTTTTATTAAGCATTGTTCTATGTATATTTATTATGTTTTCTTGTATAATATATTTGTTTTAACTTTATTCAATTTCAGTTTTATAATATCAATGTTATCTAAACTTATCTAAATTTTAGTTTAAACAAAAATTTCTGTTGTATGTTTTGAATTTAAATTTGGAAAAGATTTGTGTTGTTAAAGGTAATCTTGTAACAGAAAAATCTCCAACCAAATTTATTAACTAGTCTTGGAGTTTCCTTTAATTATGGTGTAGATTTATATTCATATTTAAATTTGAAAAGAACATGGTTCTTAAGGATGGCCCTTCAAAAAAATATGGTTGTTAAGGATGGCTTTGTCGTGTTAAGTTAAGTTAGTTACCTTTGGAGTTCTTTGTATATAGATATAGATTGGAGACTTAAAGTATCTTAGTTTATCTCCCGAAAACCCTTGCTAACAACCAACTTGTTGGGTGGACCAGCAAAATTGGTATGCTGTGCATATATCTCTGAATGTAGATCCAGAATGTGGACCCTCACTCTTGCCATCTCTTCATTCACTTGGAACCAGCTAAAATCCCAACCCAACAACATTAAGTGATCTAGAAAATCAAAATGTCAGTCACATGTCTTTAAAAAGGGTAATAATAGACTAACAACAGGACTAATAATAGCAGGATAACCTGAATGCTCTGAGTTCTGACAACATTTGGTTCTAAGCATGTTCTGTGTAACATTACTACTGCTGCTCAAAATAGCTTATTGCAAATTTAAAACTGATGGTGCTTTTATTGTTTGTCTGTGCTGTTGAAAAAAATGTTTTTTCCTACTTCAAATCACTTTTTTGTTGCATTTGACCTGTGATCAGAATTGCTTTTATTTGGTTTTAGAATGTATTTTACTGCTAAGGAAAAGTAGTAGTAGGTATTTAGAGTTTTTGTTGACTGCAGAACCCAGCTAAATTGCTTATCACTTTTTCTTTGTTTTTATCTATTTGTGAAGTGGCTATTTACATTCTACATGCAAATAATGTTCTCTCCATGAACCTTGAACTGGTAAACTTGACTTGTATACACAAATATAAGCATACATATGTCTTCTTTAATATTGCATCCTCTTGAATTTACTCTCAGTTCATTTGCATTCTTAATGTAAGCATTGCGAATGAGTCAACTGTAGAGTCAATATTTCTTTGTATTATCTATATGTGCATGTCTTTGTTAGCTTTGCTGTCTCCTTGATTAGAAATTACAACTATTAGCATCTCTTGATTTATATTTGGACCTTCAGCCTTAGAGGCTGTTAAACTTGTTTCCAATTGTTTGCATCATGATGGAAATTTATTTGTAGTAATCCATTTCGTCCTCTGAGGCTCCTCCAACCTTCCCAGAGAATCATTTACAGTCTGGATTGGCAGTCAAAGCCAAGGTAATCCATGATTTTAATAGGATCGTATGATGTCTGAGCTCGTTGTTATAGTAAACTGAGTTATTTTGTTTATGCTTTTGTAGCTGTATCATTATGTGTTTTGAGGATGGAACAATGAAAACCATTAGCTTGGCGAAGGCTGCAAATGACCTCCCTGTCACCGGAACGATATACACTGGAAAGAAACAACCTTGGTTGCATGGTACTACGTATTCATCTTATGCCATTTGGAGTGTTCAAGTGTCACCGATAACAGGTACTGTTTTCGGTATGCATTACTTCTGTGATGTCATCAAAATGGATCTTGTTTCTTTTAGAAAAAACTGGGTTTAGATAAACATGCAAGTTGCATACTATGAAAAATACGGTGTGGCATAAAGCATCTGTTAGTTTTGCTCAGTAAACAAGCTATCTAGTAATGATATATATTAAGTTGTCTGAATATCATAATGAGCTACTTAAACAGCACATTACTGTTACTTAACCATCTAAATCTAAATGACCTGTTTTATAATATCATGTCAGGCATGGTTGCATATTGTGGTGCAGATGGTGCTGCTGTCCGTTTTCAGGTAAGAGTAGCATTTTGTTGGAGATATACGTGCAATTAACAGCACCTCTTCTGGCGTGGTATTAGAACTTTATATGACCAAAATAGTCAAGATTTCAACCCTTGCATAGCACTGTTTTAAGTTGAACTCTATTATTTTCACATGAATTAAGAACTACAAAATAAATTACAGTGAGCCCTTAACAGAAATGACTCAATGAGGTACTTAACTTACGACAGTTATCGATCAGTGACTGATATCCCTCATTTTCTTTTAAAACTGAGACGTGGATCTTTTTCCTTGGTATGAATTTGAGAGGACTCCAGTTTTCGTTTAGTTGCTTCATATATTCCTCAAATTTGTAGTTGTAACGGAATCCTTGATTAATGTTTTATGTACATGAATTTTCTCCACCACTCCATCCCAGAATAAAAATAATTATGACTATTGAGTTTGTTTTATGTATTCAGCTAACAACTAAATCAGTGGAGACTGATCATTCGCACAATCGACTTCCATTCTTTCTATGTGGATCAGTGACTGAAGAGGAATCAACTATCATTGTCAACACTCCAGTATCAAACTCTCCTTTCCCATTGAAGCCGCAAGAAAGAGGCAGATATTCAGAATCTTTCCGAGACTTATTATCCAAGAGCAGAATTGCGTATAATCAAATGATAAAAGCTTCTACTAATGATTGTCAGATTTTAGGTCAGCCTTGCTAATTATGATGTGATTCTAATATGATCAACTGTCATTATTTTTTGAGAATATTCATCCAATCTTCAATTTGTTGCAGCTCTTTGTGATGGTGACAATATGGGTTTGGAATCTGTATCTGAGGAAGCATTGTCTTCTCGGGAGCAAACCAAAAGACAAAAACTAAGCTGTAGTAGAAATAAAAAACCAGCTGAAACCACAGCTCTTGTTTGTAGAGATGGTGCACCGACAAATACACCCGGAGTTGATAATGAAAAGCCAGATTCTGGAACTATTCCTGAGGTCTTTCCTCCTAAGATGGCAGCATTGCATAAAGTGAGATGGAACATTAACAAGGGTAGTGAGAGATGGTTGTGCTTTGGAGGAGCTAATGGACTTGTACGTTGTCAGGAAATTGTTTTCTCTAATATTGATAAGAAAATGGCTTTGAAGAGATGATAGCATTTTATCCACGTAAATTTTAGGTCTGGAGTTGCCTTAGATGTGAATATGTAAATATAGATCAGACAACACCTAAGTTAAAATCGTAGTCAATAGTAACTAGTCTGTAAAAACTTATTATCCTCTGGTATTGACCAAAAAAAAAATCCCTCTATTAGAAAGAAAAAATTATTTAACTTCATACTTATTAAAAACTTTTAATTATATGTCTTGACCAAAATAAAAATTTTAATTAAATGTGATCAATCTTCTTGATACTGTAAAAAATCTACACATTCAAAACTACTCTTTGTAGGAACTTATTATATAAAACTTATTTAATTTGGAATTATTTTTGGGATGACATTATTAAATACAATAAAAAATAGTTAAATTCGTTTATATTTGAAACATTTCAATGTGATCGTAAGACACCAACTGGTGTTAATTAATTCAAGTGGTTTGGAGTTTAGTTAGTATTCTTTAGCCAACATTTCATAAGACTTTGAAGTTTGTTACGGGGAGTCTTTAAAATATAAAAACCTATAAGATACATTGAAATGCTGAAACTAGCAAGCTGGTCTACACTTTTGTTGTCGTCAAATATGACTAATTTTGATTGTCCAACTCAAACTCAAACTCAAAAGTTTTGAAAACGTCTAGCCAAAGTAGGAAACGTCCCACTAAATTTGCAATTTTAAGTAATCTTATCCATCATGACCTAAGTCACTCTTCACTATAAAGATGAGTGGTGTTCTCCTTCAATGTCAAAAAAGTAGATATACTGATCTCGACGTGGACTATCGGAATTAATTGACTTTATCTTTTTCTTAGAGGTAGGCAAAGAAAACTCATCATTTCATTAAAGATAATAATATTTATTTATTTTTTGTGGTGTTTCAAGATGCTAGCTCTAGACTGAAATAAAGACCAGATTACAAGTGACCTTATTAACTTTAGGAATTCTTGACAGTAATTGGGTAAAGAATATTCAAGACTCTTACACGTGAGTTTGTTTTTTCTGCTTTTGAAATGACATGTTTTCTTACAGTTTCAAGAAAAAAAGAAAAAGAAAGAGGACTCTTTTTTACTGCAAAAAGAAAAAGAATCTAGAGACATAAAATTGTAGAATCACATGGTTATTGTCTCCTTGATTTAAGAAAATGGTGACTTTTAAGATGGTCAAATTTGCTTAATTTGTCTATGTTGGGCAAATGCTCTCTTGTACCTATGATCTCCACCAAACTTAATTAAAAGTTAACATATTTATAGGGACCAAAAACATATTTAACCTTTTAATTTATTTGCATGCATTCTATTGCATGTGACTCTTAATATATGGGAGAAATTAAATTGTTTGGCATTATTAAAATTGGAGATGGAATTATGTCTGAAGGCCACTTTTTTGCAAAGATGTCGGTCTTCACTTCATTACAAATCAAAATGCCACTTTTACGCCCTAGCTTATTTGGTTGGCATTAATTCGTGTTTGTTTCATATCACCATCCTTTTGAGATTGGGTATTGGCTAGCTCATTATCTTCAATGTGTGTGGTACAATTGAGGTGTAGATTGTTGTGACTTAATTGCCTTGTCTATTCCTTGAATAAGAACTGTTTATTGCCTCTTAATATTTTCTTTTTACAGAAACATAAATAATGCCATCAACACACTCGATAACGCATTTTACAATACACTTTTTTTGATTGATTATAATTCACGTTAGTCATACCAAACATATATAAGGTTCACACTAGTGAAACCAATATGAATTTTAACGATAATTCCACTAGAAGTACATTCTACACAAACATCTCATTATCTCAAACTTTAACAATAGTCTTGCCTCGTGCGTGACTTTTAAAGTAGAGTCTTCAGTTCATATACTGATGCTGGTGTCACAATAGTAGCCATGATGCCAATTTCATGGTCATGGTCATTGTCTCATTGATATGTGGCCAATTTCATTTTTGACTCAACGTGTGTGGCCACTTTTTTAGGGTGCTTTATCATGGAACTTTATTTTGTTTAATGAAATTAATGTTTTCTTGTACAGTGATAAATTTAGAGTGAGAGGATAATGTTTCATATAAGATGCAAAAGATCTAAAACTCAAAAAATAATTAAAATATATAGTATACATGTTATGTTGCGAAAGTGACTCAAAATTGGAGAAATTGAGGTTTTTGGAAACTGCCAATTCGGGGGGCCTGAATGGTGTTGTCCGGAGCCCGAATTTGCACTGTTTTTTCAGCCTGGCAACGCGTGAAAAATCGGCGCCCGAATGAAGGAATTCGGGGCCCGATGTGTCGTAACAGTATTTTTCAGAAACGTATTTTTGGGCCAGATTTGTTCCAATTTTACGGGGGTTACTTTTACTATACTCCCCCCGGTCTCAAATATAAGAAAAGATTTATTTTTTAGGTTCATTGAATAATTTATGTATCTGTTTTACAATGTAGACCAGATACATTAACTACTCAATGAACCTAAAAAAGGAATCTTTTCTTATATTTGAGACCGGAGGGAGTAAATATAGACATTGTATCAGTGTAACTCTTGAGACAGAGGGGGCTGAAACAAGGGTTTAGAAGTCAATAAGAAAACTAGGGTTTGTATAGAGTTTGCTCTTGGTAAGAAACACTAGGATTGGGTTGATTCACCTTGGGAAACATTATTAGGATTGAGTTTCTTGGTCACGGGAAGAGATTGGGGTTTTGGGTAGAATTAGGCAGGAGACTTATTCTTGTAACCCATTGATATCTCTTTTGTAAAGTTACTCATCATTATTGTGAAACGGGCGGAGGGCTGCTCTCTCCCCCAGACTAGGTCAATTTGGACCGAGCTGGGTAAACAAATTCTTGTGTTCTCTCTTTCTTTCTCTCGTTGTTTTCTACTTTTGTTTGTGATTATAATTTCCATACACTTTGTTTTGATTGCTTGATTATCACTTACTCCACACATCAAGTTTATTATTGGTGTGATTTTTCATCGAATTCACAACAATACATTTACATCTCTAAAGAGGATTAGAGAAACTCGGATCCAAGACTTGTGCTTTTACCACTAAATAAACCTGTTAGAGTTTAATAATATATTTGAAACTACATTTTCTAAGTCATGCTTAGTTACTAATAAGTTAAATTCGTCTAATCTATTTTGCTAATTTATAATATTGTTAATTCATTTAAATTTTCTTTAGTAGTTGTTGATTTTAGGTGATAAATTTATTGCCAATTTTGGAAAAATTCAGTCTAATAAACATAAGATACAGTCACAAACCCTTAATATTATCCTATAAATAGTGTCATTTTCTGTCTTCTGGCTACTTGCTGGAAGTTCCACATTCAGTTGAATATTCAAATTTCACGTCAACTTCAAATAATTCAATTACTGGTCATGTACTCATGTGATATTAAGATAAATTCTTAATTAAATCACACATGTCATGTAAGCTGACACAAGAGATGTGTGTAGTGTTTTATGAAATTATGATTTAAGCATGTCAATTGATGATTTAAGCATGCTCCTATGAAATTATGAATTTACTATAATTTTTTGGTTCTGAGATTTGAGAGACATAAAAGCAAGCAGTTATAAGTGTGTTTGGTGCTCAGAGGAAAAAAATTAATTTAGATGAGTTAATTTTATAATATTAATTTTGATTGAAAATTAATTCCATATATTTATTTATAATTATGGTGAACTGAATAATAGACTTACCAATTGTAACCAAAAGAAAGAACATGTCAAAATCAAATTTATCAATATCAAATACTTCTAAATGTATGTTTGGTTCTACATTAACAGCAATTGATTTTGAGTGAATCAATTATGTAAAATGGATTTTGCCTAAGATCTACATAAAGGTAAAGTGATTTGTATACATTCTTGTAAAAGTAAGTTGAACATGAATTTGTGTGTAAAAATCAATTTTATAATAAAAAAAACTACAAATCTAGCTTCAAGTAGAAATGTAGAATCAATTTTAAAAACAAAATTAATCTTACTCAAAAGTCAAATGAATTCTACACATTCAGAGTCAATTTTGGTCCCTATTAAAAGTGGAACCAAACATTCACTAAAATCTTCTTTTGTGTATCTATTTGAATCCAAGACTTGCCAATTTTATACTTCTAAAATTGCCTTTGTCTCTCATATAAGTTCAAACAGCAATAAATGGTACAGCAGCTAATTGATTGATAGTACATTAGTACATGAAAATCGTGGAGAATTGTTGTGGAAGACAGTTGTGGCATGGCATGACATGACCTTGGCCATAAAATAGTGGCTAGATTTAAACCAATCTATACTACCACAAGGGTCACATTAAACACATCTTCAATTATCTCTACTTTAGTGGAAACATGCATGAGGTGGATGAGAAAAAGAATTTTTTTGATTTCATTTTATTACACAACACCAAGTCCTCTACATTTGAAAAAGAAAACTTAAAGCATCACTACACTGAGATGAAAACATAATACTAATATCAGAAGTAATTCAATTAACCAAACTCTCAATCATTGTAAATGTGCACGGTATTGGGCGTTGGAGAAGCGGCAGGCGAAATAAGTGCACCTGACATGTATGACATGGGAGAGAGTGGAAGCTTCGGAGAAAGGTGAAGCATTTCCAAGGCCTGTAGTCTAAGCTCCACAGGGTAATCAGCAACACACCCGATTCTCGGACCAGCTCCAGTTGACCATTTACGCGAAAGTCTATGTCCCAATTGTAACGACTTTGAACCCTTCTTGGAATTGATTCTTTGCAATATAGAGGTCTTGGGCACCTCGGCCGTTCTTGGACTCTGAAGACCAGCTGATAGAGTCCTTTTATAACTACCAACCTCCAAACTGAGTTGAGGAGCGTCTTTCTTGTCTACGGATGGAGTATTCTCGGTTTCCTCAGATCCGTTAGAAGTGATAGAACTTTCAGATGTTAAGGTTCTCTCGCTGGGCATCCCATCCTCGTACATATCAGTGTCATCATTTGGTTTGTGTACCTAGAACAAAAAATAAAGTTATTCGATATTCAATAAAAATGTATCAGATTTTTCGGATAAAATCCGCAAATATAGAAGGTGAAAACCGACATAGCAACAAAGGTAGAACCTAGCACGCTGGTCTGCATGCTTCTACTAGACCAACCTCATCGAGATCAAAATGTATACGAATATAGTACACCACGTTTCCAAATTAGTTATCAAAATTAAGTTTGCCCAACATGAAATCATTGTTTAATATCTTCTTAAAGAAACATCCATTGGCCTAAAAAAATTCTAAGAACCTATTAAAAACTACGGTAATACTATAGTTAAGTCATAAATATGTTATGAAGATAATCAATTACCTTTACTTCATCAAGATTGACACCATTTTGGTTGAGATATGATAAGAAGGTATCGAGTGTGTTGTCTGTTGGCCGATAGTGTCCACTATATGCAGAGATGGACTGAAAAGTAAAAGTTACTAAAAATCAAACACTTTTATCTTCGCACATAAATTGAAATTTAATACGTGTATAGTCACATTCACATATACACCCAGGAAAAAATACAAAACAAAACATTGACTCATGAACCCTATGAAGTTAATTATACCTCCAGAATTCCATCCTCAGCTTCAAGCCGTCCGGCAGCTAAGGTAGCTCCACCAGCCAAAAAGGAAGAATGATGAAACAATCCCTTCTTTTTCTGCAGGGTTACAACCATGTATTTATATTAGGATTGAATTGAATAGAAATTGAAAAGTTGAAACAGTGACATAGCTTAATTTGTTACCTTGCCAGCATAAAGTTTCTTAGAGGTGCTCATTACAAATATCCACTTGGCATCATCTTCAGGGTCATTTTTCGTATGAAATAAATCACCAGATTGCTTGTGTATAATTTTTCCCTTGCAGACAATGTATTCATAGTGCTCTCTTTCATTCTATTTACGAATTATTAAGAAATGACCAACTAGTTAGAAAAGCAGGAAGAAGCAATAACTTTTGAAAAAATGAACCTATAAGTCAATATTATAGTCAATGTCAACTACAATTAACAAAACAAAGAAAATACTAAGTCCAATAAACAGATGCATGCACATACAGGTCCAAGATACTTTATGCATTGTTTTCGGAGCTTTGTTCGGGGACAGCGATCAAGAAGATCAAAAGTTCTCCCATTTCCCAAATCCAACCTGTAAATTAAGAGAGAAAAATTCAGCTGCAAAATTCAACACCGTATCCTCTGAATCTGATACACTTTATTTCCAAAAGAAGTATGTAAAATTCAGGTGATGATTTATAAGTCGATGAGTATAAGCACCAATGTGAAAATTAGTTCAAATGGAAAACACTGAATGCACAAGCATATCCATTGAAAGTATGAAAAACACTAAATAACTAATGAGAATTAGATGCTACAGATAAAGAAATCATGTTTCACTATTTCCACATTGAAATCATCTGATATGAACAGAAAATAAGCAATAAAAAAGGCTGTGAACAGTACTCAAATCATATAGCCAATTCAACCTTTAGGAAAAATAGATCTCGCCAATAAAAATATAATATCAACAGTAAATTAGCAATAAAAAAACTGTCTTATTACTCAAATCATATCCAATTCAACCCTTAGGTAAAAGAAAAAAATTCTCACCAGTAAAAGAAAGGCTGACCAGAATCAGTTTTGCACCATTCTTCATAATAATAGTGCAAGTTGTGCCCATAGCGATGGCGTGGATCAATCTACATTTCAAATCAAGACGTATTAAAATCAAACAACTATAATAAACAATTTCTGTCAAAAAAAAAAAACTATAATAAACAATTAATAATAATTGGTCATACACAAAAATTTAAAACAAAATTTTTAAAAATAAAACAATCATACTCACAGCTTCAATCCAATGCTGAAAAGCCAATTTCTGTGCTTTGGCGTCTAAGGACAAACCTTTACCAACCTGCCACAAAAAAATGGTTGACTTTAGAAATAATCCAACCCAAAAAAAAACCCTACCTTCCCTAATTGTTTTTAGGTAAACCAAGGTATCTATGTGCAAACATATATTTTTTTCATCGGATCGAACACTTGACCACATGATTAATAGATCAAAACATGAATTTGGATTCATTTCGGTACAATCACATCGTGGTCGTAGAATCAAGATTGGACTGTGCGAATTTCAATAAAAAAATTTATTTTTATTTCAATTATAACGGTGTTTGAAATATTTATTGTCTGATCTTGATCCAATGACTACTGATGTGGTTGACTGCGAATTCAGAAAATTGTGTCCCTGAAGAAATCCAAATTCACTCAAATATCTACCACACGTGTCACACCATGTATGTACATTTCTTAATCTTCATCATAATCATAATCATGAAAAACAAAAAGCACATATACATGCATGTCACAAAAAATCAAAATAATGATTAAAAAATAATAAAGTAATAAATAAATTAAAAAAAAAAAAGGAAATAGAGAGAGAAAAAGTCAAAAGACGACCTTGGAAGCATTGAGTTTGACCCGTGTCCAACGAGACGCAGCAGTTTCAGGCAAATTAAAGAACGAAATTGTGCTATGATTCAACCGAACAAAATCTATCGCTTGCCACCTGAACAACAATTCAACATTTATTTCTCAAAAATCATAGTAATAATATAAAAAAATTAAATAAATTGCAGCAATAATAAAAATGAATTATAAACATTAGAGGTGGGGTTGCATGCAAGGTATACCATAGCTCTTCGGCGACGACGGCGGAATCAGCCAACCTCCGGCGCGTGCGGTAACTACGGTAGACTTTCTGAACATGAACGGCGGCGTTGGATTGAGAAGACGCGCTTTCAAGCGCGTGAGGTCCGGAAAACTGAAAGGGTTGAGGAGATGAAGGGTATTCCGAGGTCCGAAAATCCGAAGGGTGAATGTCGTATGAGAATGAAGAAGAAGGGTTTGAAGAGTGAGTCTCAACCTCCATTATAGTTTACTAGTTTTTGTTTTGAAGAGTAGTAATGAAACTGTGTTTTTGTGAAATTGAAATGTGTTTTGAAGAGAAGAGAGGAGTGTTATTATTAGGAATAGGAGGAAAGAAAATGAACAAGAGTTGGAATGTGAGGATGGGAGGCACACAGGAGGCTAGGCTGTAGTCAGCTAAGGTTGAGTTATATAGAGAAAAAACACCAACTCTCCACTTCTTTTTACTATTTTTATTCATTTTTCTACATAATCATTAATTCTTAACTTTATTCATCATAAAATTGTTTTACTATTTTGATTAAAATATTTTTGTACTGTAAATGCAACACAATTGGTAGCGTTATGCATGTTAAAAACTAGGAGTTCAGAGTCGAACGTTCGCGGTTCGAACTCCAGTTCCTGTATATAATATGCAATATCCTACCAACTGAGTTAAGTTCACGGGGATAAAAAAAATTAATCACATATCAAAAATATCTAGTTATATACGAACTTAATTAAAATTTAATAATTATGCCGACTCGATCCTCCTTTTCCTCCTACTAATTGAATGGCATCAACTACTTTGTTTTTTACTACTTCCACTTTGTAAGCTCATTCAATTGAATGGCATCGGGTACTTTTTTTTACTACTTCAACTTTGTTTATCAAATTTTGATTTGATTATTTCAACTACTCGACCTTAAAGGTGGTGTACATATTAAATACCTTCAATAAATTTTGTTTTAGTATATACTTAAGTTTAAGTTTGTACTACTCCATCCCTAACAAGTAACAACTCCTTTCTTTAAATTAGAGAAATTAATAAAGTTGTTAAAGGTCCATTCAGTGTATACTTAGTAGGATAAAATAGATACAAGATATAATAAGGAGTTGAAAAAACATATGATAGAATAATGATATGATAGACATTTATCATATGACGTGTTTAATGGAAATATGATAAGAAACATGATAACATTATTTATTAATTTTTTAGGTTTAGATATGGAATAGAGATGAAACTTCTCAAACCAATATATGGTAGAGTTTTGTATTGATAATGTGTAATGAAACTCCTCGAAACAAAAACAATAATATAGACGAAAGAGAGAAAATAGTTACTTTTATTGTTCTCTTATGATGTACTAATATTTTCCATTACAAAATGAGACATATAACATGAGTCAATAGTATGTATGAGCCTTCTTGGCATTTCCCATCCCATCCCATAAAAATAAACATTGAACACACCAAAAAACAAACTTATACCCACTCCATTCCTTGGTCCCCCAAAATCAAATTTCTACCTCTGTGCTGGCTATAGGCAATAACGAAGCAATTCAGAATAGAAGAAGACAGAGAAAAATTGGAATAGAAAGATCGAGGATCACATGAACCACTTATATAAGACCAATATTCAAGATATGGTCGAGAAAACTTTAACTTCCGCCCACCGTAGTTGAATTATACTTGATTTCCTACTTCATTTTTATAACGCACAAAATGTTTAGAAACTATTTTATCCAAACATAAAAGATTAAATTAAATTAAAACATACTTTTTTTTTTTACTAAAGTTTCAAATAATTTTCATACCGATCTAGTTTCCAATAAAGAATATGTTAATATAACTGAAAATAACAATTGAAAATTGTAAAACTAATGTATCTTAGATAATACAGTAATATAATTTCTACCAAAAAAAAAATACAGTAGTATAACGTTATTGTGTGTTTGTTTAATTCGTTTAACTCAATGAAATATATAGTGATTTTAACTAAAATCGATACCTTCTCTAAAAAAAGGAAAAACTAAAATCGATACCTTTATTTATTTTTTTCTGTTAAAGTTGACCGTTGATTTAACCGTTGACCTGGTAGCTTGCATGGTGCATAAAGCAAACGTATGGCTCGACTATGAAGCTCTTTTAGTCCTTAAGAATGTATTATTAATTCGTTTGTGACACCTTTATGAACACTTTCATATGAAACATAAACATGTGTTTTGCGTTGTAAAAAGTACAGATTTATGTTCCATGTGAAGGAGTTAAGACAAAAGGTGATGTAGTTTTTTTTTTTTTAAAGAAAATGTGATGTAGTTATTGCTAAGACAAAAGTAATAACTTATATTTTCAAGACAAAATTTCTACTAATAGATTTATTAACTAATGCTCTTAGGGCATTGGTTAACAAAACCTAAAACATTAATAGAGATACTTACAAATGCACTCATCAAGAATTCACATTAATAAAAGTTAAATTCGCACTTTTGAAGCCTATAAATCAACTCATTATCAATTAAACTAATATTGTTTTTCAAGGGAATTAAACCAATATTTATTGGTGGAACACTAGTGCATATTGTTTTTACGAAGAGAAATGCTAAAAAAATTTTTTTTTAACATTCGCTCAAACATTAACTCTCTTATTGAATAAAATTTATGTAGATCCTACTGATCTATGTAGGTCAATTCCCAAAAAATACCACGATAATTTCATCAAATAAAAGAATGGATGCCAGAAAAAGAAAATGTTTATAACAACATTTTTAACTACCCTTCCTAGATTTTTAAAGCAATTAATGGACGAAACTTTCACTTAGAATCTATTATTTTTAAGAAAAATCCATACAATATTAAAAAGATCTGATGGATAGATGAAATAGATAGATAAAAAAATATTTGAATTTCTTACGTCGATCTGCAAAAAAGGTATACTTTGTAATTTTTTTAATCTGAACGAAAGAAAAATACAACTAAAGAAGACAATAAAAGAAATTAAAGTAAAAAAGAAAGTAAAAATAAGATCCTATAGTAATTTCCTAGACATACAAATTAGAAGAATATATAAAACTTTTTTTTATTTTTTTTTTCACAAACAAGATTCAAGAATAATATTATTGGATAAAAGGAGAGTAGTATGTCTGGGGACCTGCTGGTAACAAAAGTGATAAAAGCGATCATTTCATTTGTTTCTCGAATAGTTCTTTAAAAAACTTATTTATCGGATTTACGAGTCATAAGACAATTCCCGCGTCATGACTTAGGGAATTTTTTAGTCTCTTTTTATAAGATTACTTTACAAAAATATTATGTCCCTAAATATAAGATTATCTACAAATTTTTAAATACATTTATTACCCTTTTACGACAAATTTATTACTTGAAACATTTTTTTTATATCCACAATTTTTGTAAACTATTCTTATAAAAAAACGAATAAAGTAATTGCACACGTTTTGCCTCACTTTGGACTGTTTACTGCAATCCAAAGACAACACTCACCGGTGCAATAACTAATGCTTAGCTACGCAAATACACGCGGACCAATAGTAGCATGTCACAATTTATATTTCATCATCCTATTCCTCTCTTTTAATGCTATTGATTGACTATGCGATGTGTCCCAACTGATTTTATACTACACAACAATGTGTCCTTGCTTTAATAAACACCCTTGTACCCTTTTTTGTTGCCCACATTATAATTTATACATAAATGATGGTCCTTTTTCTTCGACTTTTCTTTTCTTGGGAATCATAGATTAGAAAGGAGGATAAAGAGTTTTTTCGTTAAAATTTTAGAGTAAGTGTTAAAAAGATAGTGTTTTTAGCTCTGCAATGATAGTAAAAAAAATCGTAATGTTTTGGATTGGGGATCAACCCACACCATCGACCTAATATATAGCGGTTTAATAACCCATAATCCTCGTTGGATAAGGGACCACAAAGGAGCTTTCCATGCACCTCCTGGCACAAGAGCAAAACTCCATTGGTCTGATCGGTTGTTTGCATGATCTCTAACTGACTTTTGTCGGGTTTCTTGGAAGCGGTTACGACAGACACCCTTACATAAGGATAATTGCGGATCAATGCAAAGGGATCCACACTTATTCACCATTCTCATCAACTCTTCTAAAGAGCTCTCTCTTTGTAATATCATTGTACCCTTGTGGAAAAACTATTTCCGTCATGAGTTAGCATAGCTTCCCTGCATCGGAGAACCACTTGTACAATTATGGTTGACTGAATATATCACGATCCGGTATACAGCCGATCACATGCTATCAATGTAAGATTGGTGGTCATTTACCAAAGATTAGTAATATTCCATCCGTACATAAATATGGGAGTTTGTTGAATGAATTGTAAATTTGTAAGTGTAAAACTATTTAAGGATGATTTTGAGGCTCCAGTTAGCATAACATGTATACACGAATACATAAAATTTTAGCTATAGATGTATCGTAAATTATTCAATTGTTTAGGTTAAAGAATGTCACAATTTGTTTGGCCATGAAAGTGTGTGTTCTTGAACCTATCACCCTATAAAGGACAAAGCTCAAATTCATTGAGATGGTTGTGTAATCATTATTACCAGTGTTGTGAGTTGTAATTCCATTTAGCCAATTGTAATAGGTGACTTGTAGTGAAAGTAAGAAGTACCGGTTAGTGAGTTTTTTAACTGTTTTCTGTTAGATGGTTAATAAATATAGTTGTACACTCTATGATATATAAATAAGTAGTGTATGTGAAAAGTGACCAATTCTATTCAATAAGATTACTTTTCATCTCTCTCTTTCTCTCCTAAAACTTTCTCAACAACCTTCATATTTTCTGATATTCTTCTTCTTTGATACTCCGAACAAAGTGTGTAAACAAAGAGTAAATTGCACAATTAATGTGTGGAGAGAACGTATAAAGTGAATTACACCATCGTCTCCAAGGTGCAAAGTAAATTGCTCCAACAATTAGCATAGCTTTAATTAATAATAATTTCTCAATTTTATTTTATAAAAAACTTGTGCTATAGAGTGCCATTTTTTTTGTTTTACATGAAATTTCACAAGTTTCATCTATATTAAAATAACTTTTGAATTCATATGTTCGATCAATAAATCTAAATCTTATGTTTGAGATATGATTGTCATTTTACTATCTTTTTATAAGGCAAAGATAGTCATAGAAGTTTGATTTTTACATAGTACAAACTACAAAGCATACTGAATCCATTATACAGGTGTGGGGGCTAACATATGCCAAGCAAAAATGGACAAAAAAGAAAACAACCCATTATTTGATTGTATACCTTTATCTATAATAATGTCGCATGTGCATTCCGTGAAGAGTTATAGTCAAATTTGTGCTGCATTAATCTCTTTACCAAGTTTATTGTTGCATTCGTCATTACCTTGCACCTTCTTCCTCAAAATAAGTAAACAACACGTGAAATTAATTTAATTTCAAATATTGAAAATTAATTTAATTTCAAATATTGAAAATTTCTATGGTCCCATATACCTAGAATCTATTGTCTACTAGTGAATCCTTGACTCTTGAACTTGAGAGTACGCAATTCGTAGTGTTTTCCTCTTCCATTCATGACAGCTAGTACCATTTTTTCTCTCATAAAAAAACAAGAGAGTGGGTTACTCTCCAGAGAGTTGTAGACCCTGACATATAGTTTTTAATCAACTAACTCAAGGAAAATAATAGTTAAATATGACTTGATTAGAGGAATTAATAAGTTGTTTTAGTCTATGTTTGATTCCATTTTAGAAGACTCAGTTGATTCTGCATGTGTATAATTGATTTTAATACGTTTGAATAATCTTGAATATAATTGCTTGTTTTTTCACAATTAATCTAACTTTTTTGAAGAAATTAAATTAGTCTATATAAATTAATACTAGCCAAAATCAAAACTGAAACCGAAAGATCACGATTAATCTAACTTAAAACTAAAATTAAGAGCCTTCTCCTCTAGAACGGTATAATACCTTAATATTTTCTTCATTAAACTTATATACATGTATTTAAACATAAATTATTTTACATTTCATTAATTTTTAATCACAATCATCAGTTTTATAAAATTGATATATTTAAAATCAAATTTAGTACCCCAAACACATATTTAATTTAATCAAAGTCATTGAAAAAGAAAGAATTTAATTTAATCAAAGTCATTGAAAAAGAAAGAAATTAAGAAAAAGATGTGTATCCCTTTCAAGGTTCTTTTACTTTTGTTTCTTTTGATATATGTCGTTGTCCGAGTTTTGGATGAATATGGCAATAAAGTAGAATAGTATTTGATTTGATGCCAGTATTTTTTTTTGCCTCAATAATTCAGTTTGGAAGCAAAATTGTACTTTGATATTGTTGGTTAGAATTTAATATGTACTATTGGATAAGATTCCCAGCTAAATAAGTACACCGTAAACTAATTATCAAAATACATTATCAGGAGACGCAATAGTTGTAGAATTTTGTTTATTTTTATGTGCTAAACATTGAATTAAAATTAAAATAATTGGAATGATTCCTAAGCATATTTGGCTCAAATCAAGAAGAGGAAGAGGAACGATGTCTTATACATTTTACCAGATTGATACAATGATAAGAGAAGTATAATACTCTAATGACTTGAGTCAGATAGGAATTCGATGGTTGGATTTGCGTTGTTTTATTTTAGTAAATAAATTTTCCTTTGTAAAACAAACATATCCCTTAATAATCAACCAACTCAATGTTATACCAAAAAATATTCAATGGATAATATCAATAAAAAATAAATCAATGAAAGGGCCTTATTATTCGTTAGCATTTTTTGTTGTTGACAAAATATAGATACCAATACTTTGTAAAAAAAAGTTTTTTGTCCATGTAATATTAGTAAATTCCGGTTTTAGTCCAATAAAAAATTTAGATTTTGTCCTTGTAATTTCAGATTTCTCTACTTTTGATCACTTATTTAACCACGTCAACATAATTTGCATAAATCACGTCCATGTAATTTCAAATTCCATCCACTTTTGGTCCCTGTAATTTCATATTCCTCCACTTTTGGTCCCTCGTATCACGTGCCATATATGCATATTCTTTTGACGTGGTGAAATGATGGACCAAATGTGGAAGAATCTGAAATTATAGGGACATAATCTATTTTTTTACCGGGACTAAAACCGAAATTCGCTAATATTACACGGACCAAAAACGATATTAACAAAAAAAAAGAGTGAACCATCAATTTGAGTGTTACTTTTGATTGTCGTTAACATAACTCAATTAACAAGAACAACGCATTATATATCATAGATCATGATTCGAATTCCCGATTTCTCACTTATTCATCTTGAATGGTAAATTTCTAACCACAATCCTCCTTAAAAAAATTGTCACTGATTAAAATATTTTATTATGAGTTATGTTATTTATTAGAACCATATCGAATGTGAAATGCAAAAATTGTTTATTTATGAGAGAGTCAACAAATCTTCAATTTGGGTATTGGACACAATACAAGGGAGTATGGGATGAAAAGTGAAAACAACCGATAAATAAACATTCTCCGTTTATTCTAATACCTTCTGTAAAAATCACCACCATTTTTTGTTTTACTGTAACACCATTAGAAAAAACACCATTTTCCTTTTATTATTCCTCAACCATCACAAATACCAAATTACATCAAACTAAATTAAGAACTGGACATGTCGAAACAACCTACCCTTCAAAAAATAGCTCTTTGTCATAATACCAAAAATTATATTGGATACAAACCACTTTGAAGCTCATATGGTCATACAATTATGAAGGAAAAAAATTGCGTTATCTAGGCACACAAAATAGATGCATATCCAATATCGAACAAATTGCACTTCCGATTTAATTCATTTTTCATCAGAATTGAGAGAAAACAACAATTAAATAAATTCAAATGTACTTGAAGGTTAACACAATATTGGATGTCAAATTATGTATCCAGAAATAAGATTACCCCTAGCCCTAGAGGTAAATACAAAAAACAACAGTAATAGTTTTAAATAGAAAAAACAATAAAATAAATGCATAATTTTTTTTTTAAAACATAAATCATGTAAGAAATTGTTGTCCAATAATGAGGTGACGTGGTGTTTTTCCAAAAGTATGGGAGGTGTTAAAAGTGACTCTATGAATTTTTATTTCTAGTAAATAAAAAAATGGCACCCACATTTTAGGCCCATAATTTAATCCATTGAAAAATATATGAAACCCTAAAATCCATTTACAGAAAACCCTGCTTCATTTCTTTCGCATTTCATTCGAAAACGCCGTCAGCGTAAAGATGAAGGTTGTTGCTGCCTATTTGCTTGCTGTTCTTGGTGGCGACAACACTCCCTCCGCCAAGACCATCAAGGACATCCTCGGATCTGGTTCGTGTTGTCACTTGTTTTTGTTTTTTCGTTATTTTTAAGATATTGTTATTGTAGTTATGTTTGTCACAATTGAATTTTAGTAATTTTTGGAATTTGGTAAACGGGCTTGTTTAATTTTTTATGCACTAACACAGACTAGGGTTCCTTGATTTTAATTTTTTTATGGGTATGTGAAATTATTATCAATTAAATTGTTACTAATGTTCAATTAAATAAAATGAAATAAATGAATGTATGTATGTGTCAGTTGTATTGACATTGACCTGTGTTGGACACGCGACACCTTCGATTAGAAGTATCGGTGCTATAGCGCTCATCACTGATCTGACTTGAAACCTTAAGAGAGTTTCAATTTGTTGATTTGTAATATAACTTACTAGGAATTGTTTTTTTTTGATGTGCAGTTGGAGCAGACGGAGAAGATGATAAGATTGAGTTGTTTTTGTCTGAAATTAAGGGCAAAGATATAGCTGAGGTTATTGCTTCTGGTAGGGAAAAGTTGGCATCAGTGCCTTCTGGTGGTGGTGGCGTTGCTGTTGCTGCTGCACCTGCGAGTGGTGGCGCTGCTCCTGCAGCTGCTGAGGCAAAGAAAGAGGAGAAGGTGGAGGAAAAAGAAGAATCTGATGATGTAAGTTCTTTTTCTGGGTTCATATTGCTTCTTTCATCATTTAGCTATTCTAGTTATGTTGTTATATGTATGCGCTATAAGTGGTTTTAAACTTTCATTTGGTTGGCAAGCCTAGTTTAATTAGAATTGTGTTTTATACTTGATTTCTAGTTAATTGAGCTTTGATCAATCCTCTGTAGTTAATAGCAGCCGCTGTAGCAGTCTTGCATAATTTAGCGGCTACTAGGTTTTATGCAAAACCCGGTTGCATTACGGTTTCAGTACCAGCTATAGTGGCTACATTGTGGTTGATATATATGCTGTAGTTCCTGTATAAAATCAAATATGCCCTCAACTTGTTCTCTTGTAGTGGTTCCATCCAATCTTTTTAGTCATTTTACCCTAAAACTTATTTTCTTATTGATTATGAAAATGAATAGTATGAACTGTGATTAATAGCTATGGCTATGGAATATGCCTTTAATTTTGTTTATTCTTCTATTTTTGAGATCTTTTATGTGATTATGTGTATGGTATTATGGTATATATGTTTTGTATTGTTTTGCCAAAATTTGACGTAGTGGTTATACCATGCCCTACTATGCCACTATAATGTTTTATGGGTTGGCTGCCAGACTTCACTATCCGCCATTGACTGCATAGAATCACTCTTAACATGGTTAATGCACTTAGGTCTTTGCTCTTTGTTTTTCAATAATTTTGGGTAGTTATATATATTGTCTTGGCTTGAGTTTTTTGTGCAATTTCTAAGCTTGTATGTATTTTGGGTAATCTGAAATATTTCTGATCATTTAATCTTCGACTTTTTTCTTGTGATGCAGGATATGGGTTTCAGTCTTTTTGATTAAGTCTACAGATGCTGAGTTTGTCGAAGTTTTGTTTGATAGATAATGGAGTGTGATTTCATTTCAATGATTAAAAACTAAGTTGGATGGATTCAGTTTGGTATTTTAGTTTCTTAATGTTGGAGTTATATTTTGGTTATGACAGTGTAGTTTATTTCTTATCTTACTTTTTCACCAGACATTTTGTTTCTTATTTGAAGTGCTAAAGCAATAGAAATTCATAGATCCATCTAATTAAAAATTTGCATCTATCATAGTTTTTAATGTAGTTCGATGCTATGTCCGTTGCCTTTGTCAACGTGAGCATTCTAGGAACCAATGCTTATACTGCATAAGCATTATGCCTTCCCAACCTCACCATATTTATCACGATTTGAGAGTCACTCAAGAACTAGATAAGCTCCAAGCTTAGTAACTGTCCCTACATTTCAACATGTTGCAAGTCACATTTGCCCCATCTTAGTAACATATCCTTCAATTCACTTACCATTGTAATTACAATGACTGCTTGACATAAGTGACCTCTGTTATCCTGGAACATGTTAGCAGTTATTAAAGTCCGGAGAAAAATTGAATGATGGGCTTAGTAGCGCAGTCAGATCTCTAGAATCTAAAACACTGTAGTAGTAGTAACCAACAACAACAAAGCCTAATCCCGCTATCATTAAAAAAAAAAAGTTTCCTATCGCATTGTGGTCGGCTACATGAATCAAACAATCTAGTCACCCCATCTTCATCCATCAGTGGAAGAAATGCCATTAGATTCACCAAGAAAATACCAAGTAAATAGCTGTTTGGTTTAGCGGTAACATGGTTTTCTATCGTCATTTCACATGTGCCGGCGCCATACCAAACACTCGTGAATGAAACATGTTAAATTTTGTATTCACCAATTGCCTTCAAATTGATTGATACACAGGACACTATATTTACTTCGGCCAAAACAGTTTTGTGAATTGTGACCACATAATTAATAACTAGGTGCATGATCAATGACCAGGTTGTCGTATACTTTTAAAGAGAGAGGAGGAGAGAGATTAGTA
>Ga0228710_1001635_pt1 | contig 34104 bp, 14 predicted proteins | sample MedpolnodulmetaG_FD_177995 | JGI IMG/M metagenome (GOLD analysis project Ga0228710, IMG submission 177995) | Root nodule microbial communities from Medicago polymorpha collected in Santa Monica, California, United States - pink nodules | ecosystem: Host-associated > Plants > Roots > Nodule... | reverse complement strand
TGAGATGATGAATTAACAAATACTAACCCTCCGCTTTCGCATTATGAGTTTGGCATTTGTTAATTCATTATAAAAACGGTGAATTAGATTACAAAGTAGATTTATATAAAATTAGGGTTTATGGCTTAGTTTGATTAGGATTATGTCATTAGACTTATCCAACAATCCCAAGACAAGAAGGGTCTACTCACTAACGTTCCTTGTAGACATAGAAGAGGAGAAGAAGAAGAACATAAAATAAAGGTGAACTTTTATTCCAAGAAACAATTGTCACTTATTATTTACAAGAACAAAAGATGATTTGATATGATAGCTGGCTACTCTATTTATAGTTTACAATGACTTAAGCCCTAAGAAATATAACAATAGAATGTTCCACAAGAAACCACGGGCTTTTAGGTCAGAAGTAAACTAATAGGTAGCTTGTCCATGAGGCAGAAGCAGCAAAAGTGGATCCTGAAGATTGGCACGGCCGTGCTGCTGGTGGCACGGGCCGTGCCAAGTCTCTGACTTGGGGAGTGACATATTTTTGTCCCATATTTCGTATTTTCATCCCGAATCAGCTCCTAATCATCTTTCTTTTGCCCCAAGACTAAATCTTTAGATATTTGTTCCTGTAATATAATAATTTGCAATTGAAGTAAAATAATTCTAAAAGGAAATAATATTTAAATAAAACTAAATCAAATCTAAATAAAATAGACTTAAATAACATATTAAAAATACTAATTTATTGACTCATCACCTCTCTCTTAGTGAAAAATGAACATGAATTTTTTTTTTAAAATCTAGTCACAACGGAGAGACCACGTCACTACAGAGAGATAGATTGAGAGGAATCATAGATCTTGAACCTGGAGTTGTTAGGGGTAGAAGGGAGAAGAGGTAATGGTGCTATTATTTGATTTCATGTTGAATTAATTTTTTGTGCTTTTTTAAGTTTAGATGTGTTTGATGACGAAGATGAGGAAGGAGGAGAGAAAGAAAATAATATATATATATATATATATATATATATATATATTATTTAATCTAATTATATTTTAAAAAAATGTTGAGATATAATATTATTTTATGTTTGAATCTCCACGCCAGTGTCAAGAATATTTACTTTTACTAACAAAATATATGGAGAAGACTAACCTAACATAATTTAATCAAATTAAAGGACGAATAACAACTTTTTTTGTTAAGGGATCAATATGAACCTCAAAATTAAGATGAGACAAAAAATTACGTTGATTTTTTTTGTCAAGCGCGACTGAACTCAAACACTTTAAATAGAGGTATAAGTTGTTTAGGCAAAATCGGAAGCTGAAAAATCAAACCAAAAAATTTCGCATATTTTCTCATCCAAATCAAAAGTCGAACCGAAAGAAACCTAACTAAATAGGTTCGATTCTTGGATTTCAATTTTGAAATTCAATAAAATAATGAATGAAATTGATAGGTTTACTTACGTTACTAAGATCATAATCATCCAAAATAAAAGAAATATATCGAAAAAGAAAGATAAACTACAACTCATATTCAATGTGCTTGAGGGTGAAACTGTACTAATTTATTGTGATAATGTTTTACTTAGAGAGTGTAGGGTGGTGCAACAAGAAAATGGACAGGCTGCTCGTCTACAACTGCATGTTCATAGCAGTCATACGTGGTAGCGACCTCTGCACGGGTTCATTAAGCGCAATATCAACATGTATTTTTCTCAGCAACACGGTAAAGATGAAAACAAGAGTTGTATATGACCACCTTAAAAAGATTATGAGCAACCATGTTAAGAGTTGTTACAAAATGATGATAAAGTACTACGACATCTACTTAAAATGAAACCTACCTTGGTTCCATCATTGACTAGCAAGTTAATAGTCCAATATACTCTTCGAATCCAAATTAAAAATAACACTCTTGAACTCTAATTGTTACATCCACTTGATAGGTGTTAATAAGCCTAAAATCTCACCCTCCTTAAACTTAAAAATAGGTTGCAACCACAAAGTCTTTGCTCCCGTAAACATCTCATACTTGTCCCTTAAACAAATCTCAGTTCGGACCTTAAACAAATCTCATACTTGTCCCTTAAACAAATCCCGTAAAAATTCTTGAATGAAATGAAATGCAGCTATTTTAGATTGAGTCCCTTTGATGCTTACCTTTGATTTTTAATGAAATACATTAGTTTTCTTTTGTAAGAAAAAAAAACTTAAATGAGTAGAAAGAAATAACTAAAAATAACAAATGAGAAGTTAATTCTTTATGATTGAGATTTAATTCTTTAAACTACTAACCGATTCATTGTGTGTACTCAATTAGATATTCATATGACGTTTACTCGAACTTCATATATTTTACTTATACTATTTAAATAAATACAGCTATTTAAAGAAAATAAATTTTTTGTTAACTGTATTTTTAGATAAACCGATCAACTAAATCGAAACAAACAATCTATCATCGAATTAGTTTGCCTCGACTCAAGGGAGTTTTGTCGGTTTGACTTTTCTTTACTCAAAATTGATAAAATTTCCACCTCTGTTATAGACTCAAAATATCTAATATAAAAAATAAAAAAAAAAAAAAAAAACCTTGGACACTAAAGTCTATATGAGTAAATTATCATCATCCCGGATCAATTTTTGATTTTGGAGGTTATATGTGAATTAAGAAAACTACTATGCGTTGGTCAAAAAAAGAAAACTACTATGCGTTGGAGGTTATATTTTTTATTTTGGGTGTTATATGCAATCGATAAAATAATGTTCAAATATCCCTGTAAGCTTAGCTCAGCTGACAGAGATATTATATATTATATGCAGGGGCCGGGGTTCGAACCCCGGACACCCTCACTTCTCCATAATTAAATTGTGTGTTATATCATTAAGGAGAAACACACTCCAAAATCCTAAATCAGCACCACATGGTTGGTCAATCCAAATGGGTTATATCATTCTATACAGTTGTTATCAATGTATGAAGAATTAGAGAAAATAACAAAGGGTTTCGGTAGAATGAATTATAGTTTAGAATACAAATGTTACTTTAAGAACGTATAAGCAAATATAAATAGACTAAACTACTTAGCCCAATTATAATAAAGTGCTATTACATATTATTCAACATCTCTCCTTAAATTATGCATTAATATAAAATATTAAGAGTTTGTCAAACAAAAACGAAAAATATACTCAATAATAACATCCTTCATTCAAACTATTCCCTTGAGTTAAAGCTTACTAAGCTTTAAGTTTGTTAGGAAATTAATTATGAAAAATAAATCAAATCAATTAATAACGCAGCTCAATGGAGAGGAGCAACTAAAGTGAGTAACCACAATAGAACGGAGCAACATTCAAAGAGAAAAATCATTGTAGGGAAGAACCAATTCCACATAGAAGAATCGGTGGGGAGAAAAACAATTAAACAGAAGAACTAATATAGGAAAATGAGACAATCAAACAAAACAATCAATAGAAAGGGGGTTAATAAAACTAAAGAATCCAAAGAGGGAATAACCAAAAGAGAAATAATAATCATATCAATCAATCATAATAGAGAGACCAAACAAAAGAATATGACCAAATCATACAATCACACATAGGAATCAACATAGAGAGCAACCAAATAGAGAAGGACCAATAGTAAGAGGTATTAATATATCAAGTGTGAGTAAAATGTCCTACATTAGATGGAAAACTGGACGTTGAATATTTTATAAATGAAGTGATTCATAAACATAATGTCTTAAGGTTTTAGGTAAAAGTGTGGTTTCTAACTCACTTATAATTGATCCAAGTCCAATGTGATGATCTCCCAATCATAACCCAATAATGGTATCAGCGATGAGGTTCGACAAAGGTTTGACCAACTCCTTATGTCGAAACACCATTGCACTATAAAACAAAGCAAAATAGTGCCAAATATTTAAATTCTCGGTACAAGATAGGAATAGTGGTCGCAATATAAACGATTTTTTTTAGCAAACCTTGCCTTGCTTAGTGTGAAACAGGTCAAAGGGCCTCCAAACTTGCAAGTTACAACTTACAACTGAAATTACTTTGCCGAGAAATCAAATTACCAACTCAAATGCTTGAATTTTCCAACTTCTTAAATTTATTCACGCGAAAGTTAAGAATTATGTTCTTTACCCAATACATTTTGCTCGCGCCCAATTGAAATATCGAAAATACCCTTGCGTGAGTTAACTTACACATGTGTTAAATCAACGTGTGAGTTAACTCACGCACGTTATATTCCTGCCTGTAAAACAGAGTTAGCTTCTGAAACTCATGAAGCTAATTTTCAATCTACGATTGCACTATTTTGCCTTTTTATCTCTCGCTTAAAGATGATTGCTAGCAGGTAAAAAATGTTTATTCTTTTCCCTTTGATCTTGTACAGCACTACGAAACAAATTATAGCTCTTTCCTTTTCTTTTCCCCTTGGACTTGGTCAATTGCAAATTTCATGGGATCTTCGGTTGAAGGATTTTCCAATATTACACAGTGATCTTCGGTTGATAAAATGCTAGAAATTGAGACGTGTAGAGAAAGAATATGTTCAGATTGGAAAATCCGATATTATACGGTGCACTTCAGAAGCTAACTCATGTTGTTTTTTGGCGTGACTTAAGTCACGTTGGATTATAACCTGCGTGAGTTAATTCACTTACGCAGGAGTATTTTTAGTATTTCAGTTGGACGCAAGTAAAATGTGTTGGGTAAAGAGACAATTAGAACAACACTAAGGATGAGGATGACACAAGTAAAATGAAACACATCCTTAATCAAAGACAACCACAATCATTTCCTTAATCAAAGACCAATCCAATATCATCCATAAGTCAAATAACATTACCATCATGTTTAATCAAATACTGTTAAGACTTAGGATTTGTTGGTTAATTAGGATTAGTTATTAGTTAGTTACACAGTTGTCAGTTAGTTAGAGAAGTTAGAAGTTGGTTAAACAATTGGTTAGTCAATTGAGCTCTATAAATAGGACTAAAATGTACTCATTTTATCATATTTTTTCAATCAAATTCTTAGTGAATCTCAAAAGTATTCATATGCTCTCTATCTTTCTGATGTGTATGATCTTTGGCCATCTCATACCATGATTTTCAACAAATAATTTATACACACTATTTTGTATGTTCTCTTCAGCCCAAAGTCCATCCAAACTGTGTGCGTTCAAATTGCTAATCTGTCAACGTTCAACAAAACTAAAACTATTAGTCATCATAGACAGCGCACTAAGAATGCAGCTCACACGTATGGTCACATTAAAAGCTTTTGGGGTAACATAATAAAAACTCTATTCCAACTTTAGAAACAAAAATGACATAACAGAACAATTGGTTTTATAATAAAAGAAATAAAAGCTATTATTTTAAATAAAAATTCTCCATCAAGCAATGAAAGAATAACTATCACTTCAAATAAATATTGAAGCTCTTTATTTATATTTTAGTTAGCAACTCATATTGCATAAATAAATGTTCAGAAAATATGGGATCACTCAAAGCAAAATTCCTTCGATTAAAATTAAACCTCTAACCCATGCTAAGTAGCCCTCCAAATTAGTGGTTTGTAAATGAGTCAATGAATTGTTTTGATCAACCTGTTAAAATTCAAACTCATCCCATTTCACCCTAGAAAAATAATAAATAATTTAATTTTGAGGGTTTAACACTACAGCAAAATGTTGGGGAGTTCAGGGAGTGCCGAGAGCGGCAACAGGCTAAACGTCAAGGACCAATAGGGGTGGAGCCCTTCATGGGTTGGGGTGGGCCACGACCCACCCAGAAAAATGAAAAAATTAACAATTGTATGTCTATTTTACGAGATTTTAAACAATTTTGTTGCGGTTTTAGTGTTCGACAGATCTAAATTTCCACTAATTGGTATAGTGGTCCACCTAAAAAATAAAAAAATAAAAAATCATAGGTCTATTTTACAAGTTTTTAAACAGTTTTTCAACGGTTTGAGTTTTTTGCGGTTCTAAAAGTGACATATGTGAATTTTGTCATACTTATACTTGGTTGCGTAGCGGAGGTTTACATATTTTCTAATTTTTTGGGGTTTCAAATCTCCTTTATATTGTATTGTCAACAGAAAATACCTCTAATTTACAGTTGTATTATAAAAAAAGATTCGTAATTTATAGCGGTAGCAAACTATGTAATATATTTTTTAAAATTACTCGAGCTTTTTAGTTAAACTTTTAGTGGCCCATCCAAACTATTTTTTTTGGCTCCGTCACTAAGGACCAATAAGAGACTTGGACGCCATATCTCCACCCAAAACCTTAAGACATCAGGTATATGGGTTCCCTCTATTATATATCCAACGTTTCATCCATTCCAAGTCGATGTGGGACATAATCAATCACACTTAATTTTCCAACAATCTTCCCCTTAAATTTGAGTCACCCACATCACTAGGCTGATCCACACTAGAATCCCACTCTCGCTCCCTCACCAAGCCTAACTAAGGGCTCTGATACCAGTTGTTAGGAGTTCGGAAAGCGCCGAGAGCGATAATGAACTAAACGTCCAGGACTCCTAAGAGACTTAGACACCACATCTCCACCTAAAACCTTAAGGCATCAGATATATGGGTTCTCTCTATTATATATCCAACGTTTCATCCATTCCTAGTCGATGTGGGACATAATCAATCACACTTAATTTCCCAACAATCTTCCCCTCAAATGTGAGTCACCCACATCATTAGGCTGATCCGCACTAGGATCCCACTCTTGCTCCCTCACTGAGCCTAACCAAGGGCTCTGATACCAGTTATTGGGGAGTTCAGGGAGCGCCGAGAGCGGTAATGGACTAAACGTCCATGACCCCTAAGAGATTTAGACACCACATCTCCATCTAAAACCTTAAGACATCAAATATATGGGTATCCTCTCTTATATATTCAACGTTCCCTTCATTCCTGGTTGATGTGAGACTTAATCACTCACACTTGATTTCCAAACACAAAGACCAAGAAGTGAGCTCAAAATCAAGAAGATTTGTTTGGAGCGACTAACTATATATGTATATATTATATATAAAGAAACAACATCTTTCAGTTCTTTTGGACTGACTTTTTCTCTTTCCAAAAATGCTCTCAATTTTCAATACAAATAACACATGTAACAAATAGATAAGAATAAATTTAAGAGGTTTTCTACAATAGACTCAGTCATTTTTATGAAGGTCTATTTTATCAAGGTGCACCTTTTATTTTAGACAAAAAAAATACTGTAATGTTGTATTTTGAAAGAGACATATCTAAAGGATAAAATTGTAAATTTGATGTTTAAACATTTATTTTTATTTCTCATTTCCTGATTTTTGGATTATATATTTTTGTTTTTAATACCCTTTAGATATGTCTCTTTCAAAATACAACATAAGTGGGACCCAATTTTATCTTTTAGATTATATATTTTTGTTATATTTTTGGTTTCATTGAAATAGATAATCATGATTAGTTTGATTTGTTATAGTTTGAAAGAAAAAGAAATTATTTTTTTGTTTTTAATCAAAATTAAAAATTTCATAAAAAACACCGTTCATAATTTTCAAACGTTAACGCAATAAAAAGAGTGGAAAGACGGACACGTGAGTGCCCGTTTTTTCGCTAATATATTTAAAGGAAACAAAACAAAGCGGCTAAATATTTTATGATAGTTTATTTATTATAAAATTATACCAACTTCCCCTAAAAAAATAATAATTATGCAACTTATTGAAAGGGACTAAAAGTATGGCTACCTCATTCATACACTAGGCTACGCTCCCATATATGATGGAGACGGGGAGTAATTTGGTATGAAGGGTATATCCAATCTGGTGAGACGAACTTATCGAATGGTGATTTGTTAGAGTCTAATCTTTGCATTGCATGTTAGAGTCTACCGATCCTAATGAATGCACGTTTAATATAAAAGCATGATTTGAGTTATGCTTCAACTATCAACAAGCCTTTGATACCCGTAAGTTTCATCTTGTTTCCATGCATTATATGTCCCCCGTCCGCGTTTAGGAGGAGGTTCTGCACTGCTCTCTTTATGTGCGCGCTTCCGGTTTCAAACTACCACATTACATTTAAATTTAGTCTAAACAACATGCTCGGTCAAAACGTGCAAATATTTGTTCACAAACAACCCAAAAAAATCAATAATTCATCAACCCTAAACACTAACATATGAGCAATTTTTTTTAACAAAATATATAAAACTAAGAATGAGTGTGGTAAGGGATTTTGAACACTTATTTGTTATTTGATTGATTAGTTGCTTAACTTTGAAGAAATTTGATGGAGGTTGATTTGTTGGAGTTTGGATAGAGGTAAGTTTGTGTTTATATGCTTTTTGACAATGTGGAAATTGATGTTGATGTTCTAATATAAAGGCAGAACGCAACGACAGTTAATTGACCTAAAAAATTAACAGGCGGCAATTAACTATTATTCGAGATAAATGTGATTTCGGGGTGCCAATAAGGCTGCCTAAACAGCAAATTTCTAACTTAAACGAGTAATAACCCCGATTACAAGCCCCATATATGGCTAAGCAGATAACTAAGTTTGGTTCATGCACGTAGTTGTGAGATTGAATAATTTGGTCTACCACGAAGTGCAATGATCATGACACACGTGCTCATTGGTTTATATCGGTTGGAGACAAAAGATGTGGAATAAGAGTTCACATATAGACAGGTTGGGAGTTGAAGGACAATGTGCATCATCTCCATTAATTTTTTACTATTCATTAATGTAATATGATGTTTATGCTTTTAAAATTATAGAATTAGAGAAAATATTGAGAACCCAATAACACTTCGATGTGATAATAAATGATCTTTTCCATCTTAATAATGTCTTGGTTTCGAATCCAACTATAAAAGAAAATATTGAGAGAACGAAAAATGAAGAGAATATATTTTCAATTAGAAGGTAATAGCATCGTCTAGCCTATTGTCTTCTTCATTCTTCAATTTTGCTCATTAATCTTTATTACTTTGGGACCATTTTATTAAATTAAAGAAGTGTGAGATGTTTATGTCCACTCAAAGTGGAACAGAGGTGAACTCCTTAAATTCTGATGAATGGGTGGCCATAATTAATCCATTACATATGCTTCCTTGGTTTCTCATCATGGCCAGAATGCACCCTCCATTAACCTTCGGTTTTAATTTTATAAATACAAGTCAAAAGAGAGGTCAATTTTTTAATGATCACATGATATAAGGTAGCATATACCTCTTTGCTCATTTTGAACCTTAAATTTCCAAAAGCACTAGGTTCTTAGAAGCTTAAAAAAGACAATTTAACTGTTAATTATATCTTATATGGTTGTAGTCTTATTTTTTGGTTACATTTTTTTAAAGGAATTTTTTGGTTACATATATGGTCTTGCAAAAACATTTAATTTGTTGGAGCGTAAGTTTAATCAAACTCATCATTTTCCTAACGTGAGTTTTACCACTATACTATTTTAAAAAAAAAAAAAAAAATGTTCTGTAAAAAAAAAAGTATAAATCAACCAAAAATTACGCAATTGTGATACATTTCTAAGTAAAAGTTGGAACATGGGATCAAATGATTCAAATCCTACATTTTGCCCGCGAACATAATATTTCATAATTTTGTTTTGTCATAAATGATTTGTTATACTATAAGACTAATTATAATTATTTTTAACTAGCTAAATTATGTCTAACTTTTCTTTTACAAAATTATCTCTAACTTTAATATGAGTAATTCTTAATTGTTTTGACTCCTTAAAGAAATTGGACAATCTCCACTATTGTTGACAAGCAATTTTTTTTACATAATTAAGTATAATAATTATGCATTTAAAAATATAAAATATAATACTTTCAGTAAAAAATTATCAATACTTTTTAAAAAAAAAATCTAAAATTTTGCTTTAAATCTCTAAATATATTGGGTTAACCTGTGTGAGTTTAAGGTTTTTTTATACATAAACAGATGAATTAAAGGAGAGCAAGGGATTCTCCAAACCCAAATGCAGAAAATGTTCAGGGCCTTTACATACACATTAGGGGGTTATTATCCCAATTTGAATACAAATAAGATGAATTGTCACTATTTCTTTAGTAGAACCATTCCCATGATATCCTTTTGATTCTTAATGTTTTTCTTAATTATTGATTGTTGACCTATAAATTTGGATTTTATAAAATAATCCCGCCTGAAAATTTAGCAATGAAGTAATCAATAACTATAGCCCCCAATACAATGATAATATTAATTAAAAAACTACTAAGTTTGTTCTACAGCATGGAAGAGACACACCCATCAATGAGATTTCCTCTATAGAGCCGAAAGTGTGAAAGAATTGCCTAGAAACATGTCCACTTTATCCATCTATAGAAACCCACCTCATGCCCCAAACAAACAATCCTTATGTTTCAACGGTTTCCACACATGATATAGATGCACTTTGTTTGTGTAAAACTTTTTCATCAAAATTACACTGATTTCCCTGCCCTACTTATATCATCTATTTTGAATAAGAGTAATCAAGGGAATCTAGATGTTCCATATATGACATCATGCATGATCACCCACTAACAAGTATGATAGCAAATTAAGTTATAATTCCTCATTATTGGTATACATGCTTTGCATTTCATATATAGAGATAGAGATATAATGAACTCATTGTAGCTGGTTTTGACCACCACCATCATCCTTATTCCTTCCCCTCCAAAAAAAAGACACTTTGCCCCCATCCTTTTTTGGTCGAGTATTTGGTTGTATTCGTGTCACGCCAGCGTGCAAGATAGTAAGCATGCATGCTCATAGTAGCATGGTGCAACATACATTACTAATTACACCCCTTTTATTTTATGTCATTATCAATTTGTACCCTTTGTGTGCATGGTCGCATGGTTAATTAGTGCAAAGAAAATTTTGGTTTGGTATATGTGCTTCTTAATAGGAAAACATTAAAGATAAACATAATGAATACAGAAACTTCCACTAATTGCTAAGGTGGATGCAATTTTAGACATTCACTTATAAAAATAGTACAAGTGATTAATAAAAACCAGCATCCAATTTCATTTTTAGCACAACCACTTCATGGTGAGATTTCTTTGGGTTCTCTTTTACTTTTCGTGAGATTTGATGCTTATTGCTGAAATGCCATTAATTTTATATAGATAAATATGCGAGTGTGTCCAATTAACGTTTGTCGTCAAAAATATGTTAAAGATGCATTGTACTTGAGTACGTACTTGGTGAGAGTGGTAGATAATCTGATACTCCATTTTTAATGAGAAGATAATATGATACTCTAGCTATCCAGAGTATGTCACTTAAACATTATTTGACACTCGAATTAAATAATATAGTTAATTCTGTATGAAAAATATATATATAAATAACGACTTAATTTATAGAATTATTCTTCATTAGTGGTATGAGAGAAAGAGAGAGAGTTAAAAAAATATAGTAATAAATAGTAAGAGATATGAACCGTCATAAGAAAAACGAGTTACTTAAACATTGTGTCCTTACAGGCCTCATGCTTGAGGGTTGTGAACCGTATAAGAAATCTAGGCGGCCACCTGAGATTAGCTCCCCGCAAGTTATTGGATAAGGACGACCATACCATCATATAACAAATGCATGAGATATCTAAGTATAGGTTACATTGACAATAAAGAAATTGCTTGGCACCTCAAATTTGAAGCTTATCTAAAATAAATTTTAACCTCAAATTTTTATTTAACTAACTTTCTTTTTTTATTTTGAAGGAATTTAACTAACTTTATAAAAGTATGTAAAACATAAATCTCTTATGTTTAATTTTTTTTTAAAAGGATCTCTTATGTTTAATTAATTAACTTCTAACTAAAATTAGTTAATTAAAAATGATTTTTCTCATCAATACCAAATAATTCAATTTGGGATTTATTGGATAGAGTTAAATAAATAGCTTTCCCGTGAGTGACATATAGGGGTGTTCGCAGTGCGGTTTGGTTCGGTTTTGAGGCTAAAAGTCATCTGAACCGCAAGATAATTAACTATGCGGTTTGGTTTGTTTCGGTTGACTTTAAAAATAAAAATCGAACCAATCCAATGCGGTTTGGATTGGATCAGTTGGTGCGGGTTTTTTAGACAATAATTTTTTTTTGTTTTCAACATTAAAATCAAATTAAAAAGCTAAAACACAACAGATTTTCATGAATGTTTTAAATTTCATCCAACATTACAATTTAATTTTAATCCAACAATGTTCTTAACTACGTAGACCAAATTTAAACATGGACAAAAAGTAATCCTATTTCGTAAGAAGTACAAAAGACTAATTTTTTATCATTCCTTAAGAGTACAAGTAATCCTATTTTTGAAAGAAAAAACAAAGAAGAAACTTAACAAAAGAAAAAATATGTCATTTTATTAAAGTTTTCATTGAGTTTCTATGAATATTGGTCTAAGTGATATATATTTAATTAGTGTTTTTCTTATATTGCGGTTTGGTTTGGTTTGGTTAGTAAAATCTAAACCGCAAACCGAACCAAACCATGCGGTTGAGTAAAAAATTGATCCGAATACATCCGAACAAATGCGGTTTTTTGCGGTTTCAGTTTGAATTAGTTCAGTTTGCAGTTTTTCTATTGAATTGGTTCGGTTTTGAACACCCCTAATGACATATGTACTCACATTCCAGCTTGCAGTCAGTAGATACAAAAACAATGGCAGGTTTCTGTCTCCAAAATTCTTTTTGCGATCTACTGGTATATTTAATTTCTACAGCAAATCCATGTGCATCTGGTTGTGGGTTATCCTAAAAAACCTTCCTAATACATACAAAATCGATGAGTAGTACTACTAATCTACTATGCTGTATTCACATTTGAGACAACCATGTATATTTTCTTTAATTTTTATCAAGTGACATAAGAAGGACTTTGAATTTCAAATTCAGAACACTACTTAATCTTGTTAGAGTTTTAGATGATTTTGAAGTAATGATTTATAATATTGGACCATATGTAGAACATGCCCCCAAACCAATTGCATCATAAAAAATTCCTTGTTGGGCATCCCAATACCGTAAAGGCTAACTCATTTTTGCCTTTTAAGATTCAATTTTCTTTGCCATGTGCAAAAAAGTGTGAATAAAAGAATACTCCACAATAATAGAAGTAACTAGCAGCCTATCATTGTAGAACAAACAAAGTTAAAATAAGTGAAAGAAGAAAGGAGAAGGAATGCACGAGTTTGATTTCTTTAGAGGCACCATGATCAATGTAAGATGGGCTATGCCTATTCATTTTCCGACAATGCAACAAATATATCCTTCATTACCCTTCAATTGGTTTGCTAAAGGTAAGGCAAACCTTCAAAAATATAAAACACTTTGGACTCCATTTCATTTTAGTATAGCCTTTTTAATTCCTTTTCTTACCATATCCAGCTTTATTTCAATATTAGAGAATCTTCTCTAAGCACCATTTTTCATTCCAAATTGAATTACATCATCACAAAACTATAGTGAAATACTCTCTTCGTGTTTAATTATAAAGGTTAAGCTAAGGATCCTTGTTAAGGATTTAAAAAAGTAAATGATTTATAAATTTTATATAGATTTTTTTTTTAAGTTTCAATGTGTTGAATACACAATATCTGAAGAAAAAAATCTTCTTTTGACTTTTAAGCAAGTGCCCCAAAGACATTTGTTAACATTTCCCTAATTATAAACATCCATTAAAATCCCTTATAAAACATCCAATAAAAAAATTCGTGTTTAAATTAATTAATGTTTATTCGTGTTAACATTTCTAAATATTTTTTTATTAATACAACTACAATTTATCTTGAAAAATGAAAAAAAAAAGTTTAACAAGTAAAAGTCAACGGTAGTACTTAATTAACAAACGAAGGATCAACAATAAGTTCAAATTAATGATGAACCGTTTGAAAGATCATTTTGAGTTCAAGTTCTAAGTAAAATAGTTATTGATAAAACTTTACTTAGTTAGCGGTCAAAATCTACTGCATAATATTTATTTTTGTCTTGCAGCATGTACGGTTCAGACAATCAGTGCGATCTTGAATTGGTTTTTCAAGAGCGTATCCTCAGAGTATTCCAGACCATCTTATTCAGTTTATTTGTTCATTCAGTGGTTTGAAAGTCCGGCGCTCCTTTTTACAGCTCGTTTGCTATGTTTGTGTTTGGATATATGGAATGAACGCAATAGTAGATTATTCAAAAATATAGAAAATTTCATACCTCAGTTATTGGATAAAGTAAAATATTATTCTTTTTTGTGGCTTAAAGGAAATATGGCCAATTTTGTTTATAGTTTTGAGAGGTGGTGGTCGAACCCGTTCATGTGTTCGGATATTGGCCAACCATTTTGTGTAATATTTGTTGACAACCTATAATTATTAGGGGTTTTCTTGGTATATCTTGTGCTAAGGAAACTACTTTGTTAGTGTTAATATATTTCATTTTTAATTGTTTAAAAAAGGAAAATGCTACATCTCCCGACAAAAAACATCCCGATAGTATCCCGAATTACGTGTAACCTTCAAATTGCCTATTTTAATTTTGTTTTCTTTGACTCGTTTGTGTTATTATCCCGTTTCTCTCTCTGGTTTGTTTTCTTCTTCCTCATACCACAACTGCTTCACCTTCCCCGGTTCCATGTGTGTATCACTCGTCCAAAACAAATCATGGTTGTTGATTCTCCAACTCACCACCTCAGTCTCTTCGACTTGCTTCCTTTGCTGTCATCGTTCGTTGTCGTTCGTCGTCGCCATTCCTTTGCCTTGTTCGCTGTTCATCATCGTTGTTTCATCACAAAACCTCTCATCATCACTTTGTTGTGGAGTGGGTTCTACCACAGAACCTCTGATCGACCGTCGTCATAGACACTTGGTTCCATCGGTTGCACTATATGTATCTGAATTTGACCCAGTTGGCCATTGACTATAAATCTATAATATCCACAGCCAAATCCTTTGAGGTGTATTTGTCACCTTCATTTTAGATTTAATGGCAGGACATGGAGAAAAGTTGAGTGCATGGATATATTGATTGGTTTTTGTTTAGGCAGCAGGCAAAGCAAGTTAGAACCCGTTCGTGAAAAAATCGTGAAATTTACTATCGTGACATATAGCAATGCTCTTTAAAAAATTACTTGGGTTTTCTTCCCTAAAGACCCGGAATAAGACAAAAAAAACTAATTTATGATTTTAAGAAATTTAATGATCATTCTCTACAATTTTGAATAAAAAATAGCGATTCATATTGATCTATATATTGTATATAGAGAAAAATATCTAAAGAGCATTTTATTATGGCCCAAAATATTTCAAACACAGCCAACAGGTACTTCCCAATTCCCACTAAGCATGTGGCGTAAATGAGTGACCTTAGTCCCCCACCCTACGGCACCGCCAAAGGGACATGCACTATATGTTCTCAACTCAAATACATACGCCACTATCTATAGGGTTTTACTTCCTCCTCCAAATCTATATCATCCTCTCATAAATATTCTAAGTCAAATTCCATATAAAGCATACAACATACGCCACTTATTTCTGTTTTTAGCAGTTGACATTGCTTGTTTGACACATAATTTATTGATGCATACTGCAAGTTGACCACTTAAAGATAAACAAAGGAGTTACATCCAAGTACCTTTTTTTTTAGCAAATGGGGGTGTATGCAACACCTTAAATAGATTAAAATAAAATAGGAATAGTACATGAGATTGGGGAATAAAACCTGACCCATGTAAACAAAAGAAAGAAAAATATCTCGAATGTTTGAAGTAAAACAACCAATAGGCATAGAACCACAAATCATAATATGAAGCAATCAATCACACACTACTAGCACAATCCAACGCATCCGGGTTCAGATGCGAAACTAAATTGCATAAAAAAATAGAGGCGTGTAGACATATAAACATTAGATATAGATCTTTACGGTAAGTGAATCCAACCGCCAACACAGTAATGATTCCAAATACTTATAATTGACTGTTAAAATAAATTTATCAGTTTTTATGATAACAACAGAACTCTAACTCTTTTTTCTTTTTGGGTGAAAAGATCCTACTCATCTAATAATAATAATAATAATAATAATAACAATAATAATAATAATAATAATAATAAGATATTGATAATAAAAATAATTCGTACCCTTCATATACATGCACATAAATGCTACCTAGCTATAGAAATATTCCATTTAATTTAAAAACAATAATGAATATGCTGCGTTAGGTTCTATAATTTTTTTTCGTATTTTTTTTATAGTCATAATTACTAGGTATGATGTGTGATGCCAAGAAAATTATCAACATGTATATCAATAGATCTGAACCGGGTTTGCAATGTTTTATTCTCAACGATGATTGCACAAACCTTAAATTATTGAATTTGCTATAGACCTTCAGTCTCTAATAATTAAGATTTAAGAATTAGTAGTCAAAGGAATTGATGAAGGATCAATACATATATATGGACCAATGAAAACTAACTTTTACATATACTATATATATGGCCACTATACTCGAGCATTTTACAGCTTATTTGTCACCACACTCTCAAATTCATTATCCTTTTAATTAAATCTCAATTGAATTCATAATTTTTGGAGCAGGTAATCTACCAAACAAAACGAACAAATCAATAGGAACAAAATAATTGCTTTATAAACTATGAAAAAGGTGGACAAAAAATGATATGGCCCCTCAAACCCAATAAAATATAACAGTACTTTTCTGTGTGGAGCCAAATTTAATGCTTCTGGCCCCAGTATGTTCATGAGTATTCTAATAATTTTAATTTTTTCTAATATGCGATTAATCTCTTTTTAGGTATTCAAATTACAGCTTAAGATTCTTTATCTCTATTCAAGAGCATGCGTGGAGAAAATTGAACCGTACATGCTACACATAACTGATTAATATATTTTATTTTTTTTACGAAAGTTTCTTCGACATAAAAATCAAGTAATTATTTGCTCTTTGAATTATCATGTTATAGATTTAAAGTTTCTACCATCATTTGTTCAACGATGGCTAATTTACATCGAAGAAATAGTATGACATATGAGTTGGATTATATCATTTCAATCGAATTCTCTCCATATTTAAGATGGATGATTAATATTGGTAAGGAAAAACTTGTCACACCCAATAATCTACATTTAATAATTTAATCTTAAAAGTTTATTTTAAACATATTATGATATTAAATATTTTGTACTCACTTTATTTTATGAGAAATAAAGGTATTGTTAAGATCCAATAAAAATGTATTTTTAAGAATATCATATAATTTCCCCTAAAAAAGAATATCATATAATTTGAATTATAGTACGATATATTAAACTTTGTGATTTTCTCTCACAATTATCAATTAAAATATCTCCAAACATCCTATATATATGAGACTAGGGTCATAAAAAACAAAAGCATAAATCAAAACCCGAACTTAACACAAAGAAAAAGCAAACAACTTATTGAAAACCATACTGCTTACGCACGCACACCTCATAATTAGGTAAGTAGCAAGGTTGGCCCAATAATTTGTGATAAGCGACACCATGTCTTCGTGAACATAACTAAACTCGTAGCGATAATGTATTGCAATATGCATGAATTGAGATTCAAATTTTGAATTTCTTACTTATTCATCAAGGTGAAATTAATATATGATTCTCTTTTATCTTCACATGTAGTTGTGTTTTTTTTAAGGTCTAACGAAAAATGTTTTTTATATGCATGAAATTAGAACTTTAGCGGTATTACTTCTGGACTGGCTTGATAGATACACAATAGAAAAATATCAACAAGCAGAGTACTTAAACCAACAATGAATTGGTTCAAACAGAAAAGGATTTGAACTTATTAAGCAAATGGTCGGGAGATTTGATCCTTGACTTTTGGTATGAAGAAATTAGGTTGAAAGGGGGTAAATCATCTTCTGTGTCTCACAAGTTTCTCGACATAGGTTAATCTCAGTTAGGAGGAAAGAAGGAGAACCGACTTTGCATGCGCATATTTCTCGATAGATTTGGTCAATGACAAACGACCATAAATACCTCATAGCAGTAACAGATAGCAATAAAAAAAGTACTCTCGTATCTCCTTTTTTTGGTCAAGTAATTTAGTAAATATACTAACACAATAAGTGTAGAGAAGTTGAAAATCTGAAATTCGAACCTCCAACCCGTGCGTACCAATATCTATAGAGCTACAAATTGAGTTGCACTTAGAAGACTCTCAACTACTTTTTGAAGTCCTTAACATAAAAATAAAGTAAAATTATATTTATAATTTTCTTTTCCATAAATGGAAGCAATAATGAAAAAGTATTTTAAATGATAAAATTAAAGTAATAATTCTTATTCTCATAAAAACAACAGCAAAAAAGGAATCAGAATATAAAAATTCTTGCCAATTGCTAGAGTAAAAGCAAAAACTTTATAGACTTAATATTTAATTTTGAAAAAAAAAAAAGATAGAACCTGACTAGATTCAAACTTATGTCAATCGTTCATGAGAAAATCGACAACAATGTAGATTAATTTAGTTCGTAAGAAGTTGATTTATATTCAACTCTTCTTGTCAACTTACCTAATATACACAAAACAAATTATGTAGTGTTAGTAACACTCTCTTTAATATTCACATTTTTGTTGATTTAAATCATTGTTAATCAACACTTTGAAAATAAAACCTACAAAAAATGGTAGGACATACATGAATTTCATCCGATAAAAGAGTATGTTTTAGAGTAAATGTTGAAAAATAAGTGTTGTAAGCATTCTTCAAACAAATTAGTATTGTTTGTATCTTGTACAAACTTATTTTTTGCCTATAAAACTATGAGTAATGATACATAGACACCCTTACATGGCAATACACCCTTAACACTCACACAAGTCTGACACATGACCATGTGGACCCCACACTAACACACTTTCTATTTCATGAGAATAAATGATGTCTATCTATCATTTTCCTAAAACTTTAGACCGGAAAGAGACCCAACACACAACACAAACAGAACATTGTCACACTTTTCTACTTGCTACTGCATGTATGTGGTTTTAAATACCTTACTCCTTTGTCTCGGTCACTCCTTGCTCCCCTCTCTCTCTCTCTCTCTCACAGTCTCTCTCCTTCTCAATAACACATTCATTCAGTTCAGGTATATATCATTCATCAAACACCCCACGATCCTCTCCCAACATTTTCAATCTACTTTTCTCTCTTTACAGTTTATACCTTATCCCAATTCCAACACTCATCAATTATTATTAACACCCCCTTCTTTCTCATTCACATTTTCACAAACACATGGTGTTCTTCACTCACCTCTAGCTCAAAAACCTTCACCAATCCCACCCATCAAATTCCAACAACGACCCATTTCTCACCTCACTCCATGGCTCTCGAAACACTCCTCTTCAAAGTCAAAACCGCCATTTCAAACAGCTTCGATTCAGTCCCCCCTAAACTTCTCAAGAAAAAACCTTCCTTTAAATCCAAACGAAACGTTGCCGTTTTAGCCTTTGAGATCGCTGGAGTCATGTCAAAGCTTCTGCATCTTTTTCAGTCACTTTCGGACGCTACAATCGTTCGTATTCGAAACGACGCCGTTACGCTTGAAGGCGTTCGTAAAATCATCTCCAACGATGAATCTTTTCTGTTAGGACTGGCTTGTGCTGAGTTCGCTGAGACTCTTCGTCTCGTTGCGAACTCGGTCACAAGACTCAGTCAGCGATGTGAGGATGCTAATCTAAGAAACTTCCATCGGGCTTTTTCAGAGTTTGCTGACACAGGTCGTGATGCAAATGGGTGGGCTTTTTCTGGGCCGAAGGAAATTGAAGCTAAGTTTAGAAAAATGGAACGTTACGTGATGCTTACGGCAACTTTACACCGTGAAATGGAAGAGCTTTCTGTTTTGGAAAATGGGTTTAGAAAAGCTTTGAATTTGAATCACCATCATCATCATCGTAGGAATAGTTGTAGTGAAGGAAATGAAGGTTCTTTGGGTGTTGGAAAAGAGCAGAAAATTTATGAACTTCAGCAGAAGATTTGTTGGCAGAAACAAGAAGTTAAGGATCTGAAAGATAGGTGTTTGTGGAGTAGAAGTTTTGATGGTGTTGTTTTGTTACTTGTGAGGTTTTGTTTCACTGTTTTAGCAAGGATTAAGGTTGTGTTTGGGATTGGTAATTCTATGCCTTGTTTGTCAGCAACTTCTGCAGCAGTTTATCCATCTGATCAGAATCCAAATCCTTGTAATGAATTCGTTTCTGGGTCATTGGAAAAATCAGAGCTTGATGAGATCAATGAAGGTATGGGATTGGGAAGTGGGTTTTTTGAGTCTAATTCAAAGCTTTTGAAACCACCTCCTAGTACTTTAGGTGCTTCAGCTTTGGCTTTACACTATGCAAATTTGATCATAGTGTTGGAAAAGATGATAAAGACACCTCATTTGATTGGTTTAGATGCAAGGGATGATTTGTATGGTATGTTACCTAGTAGCATAAGGTCTGGTTTAAGGGCCAGGTTGAAAGGAATTGGTTTTTGTGCAAGTGATCCTGTTCTTGCTGGTGAATGGAAAGATGCCTTGGGGAGGATATTGGGATGGTTTTCACCTTTAGCACATAACATGATCAAGTGGCAAAGTGAAAGGAGTTTTGAGCAGCAAAATTTGGTCCCTAAGACTAATGTTTTGCTTTTGCAGACTTTGTTTTTTGCAAACAAAGAGAAGACTGAAGCTGCCATAACTGAGTTGCTTGTTGGATTGAACTATATTTGGAGATTTGAGAGGGAAATGACTGCTAAGGCTTTGTTTGAATGTGCGAATTTCAATGGTTTTATTAAATCTACAAAATCATAGTTAATTAATGAGATTGGTTCTTAATTTCCTGTCCTTTATTTTCATTTGAATTCCTCTTACTTCCATAATAGGAGTTTTAATTTTACCACTTCAAATTTTATGGTGGTTGGTTTCATAGATGAATTGAGTTATGTCTAGATCCTTGAGGGTTTGTTTTGCTTCTAACACAGCACCCTGTAAATTTATAAAATGTAAATGATGTTATATGTTTTTTAGTGCTATCTCTAAGAGGAGATGCATTGGCTTTTCATCATTAATGCTTCCACAATCATGAAAAAATATTCCTTGTGTTTAATTATGGTTTGACTAAAACTTGAATTGTTGATATTTATATTAGTGGAGATCATTGTTGTTGGAATTGTGTATGGTTGTACCACTAGTTCTAGATCCAACCTTGTGTGGTTCATGTGGTAAGTAATAATTCTACTAATAAACTAGTTGCTATATTCGATCCTTTTCTTGCATATCTTGATTGCCATTAATTTCATATCAATAACCTAACCTAACCACAGTGGGCCCGATTACCGTCACTGTTGATACAGTTACATTTGGATGAGGATTAAATTTTTCTACATGGCTGGGGTGGATCTGGGAGGGGACATGTTTCTATGCTTGTTATTCGGGTGTTCACCAATTTGTCTGTTTTATTAAAGTTAGTTCAACTTGGTGTTATGAAATCTAGATATTTTTCTATTATTAACATTGTAAATTTATACGCATAAATGAGGAGTTGGAATTTAAACTTTGATCTTGACGTTTGACCTATCAATTTTGATATTTTTATTATTTGAACTAGGGATAATATGTTGAAAACAAGATATTTTGTTGTGGATTTGAAGATTAATCTTATTCATTGTCCAAATAACAAAAGTGAGATATATTTTGCGGTGTCTATTGGATCAAATATTCAATTTTATTTACTATTATTGTGGATTAAAAAATCAATACATTTTTAGTAAAAATGGTCTAAGGTTAAATTAATTTTTTTTTTGTCCAATTAGATATTTTGTTCAAAAGATTAGAACTCAATAGCGCAAGTTGACAAAAAAAAAAGTATCCATTGTGAAAGATATTTTATTCTCCATTTAACTAATGCCACGCAATTTTACAAGTAAAACACTGGAAAAAGAGAATACGGATTGAGAGGATTGAGAAAATGTTGAGATCTAAAGGAAGATGTTTGCTCAGAGAGGGGTTTGAAGGGTCATTTACATTAAACTAAAACTTAGTTATTGGATTTATATATTAAATTGTCAAACCTTTGATTTTTTTAAGCGATGTGAAACTTCAAACTCACATTTGTTATACAACAATATCTTCCCTCAATTGTGAATTCATTTATTCATTATGCTCCTCCTCAAATGAAAAGTGCTCGGCCAGCACGTTTGCTAGCAATGTGGACTTCCAACCTTACATTTGGTACACGACAATCTCCCTTAAGTATGAATCCATAAATTCATTATGTCTCTCCCCTAAGCGGAAACCTTTTCATCCACATGCTTGCTCCGCCCGATACTATTGTTGGATCACAAGGAGAGTTCGGAGGATCATCATATTGAGTCCAAAACAACTACACAAGTGAATTGAACACCACATCTTAATCCAAAAATTGCTCTTTTGTTTTGAGCTATTTTTAGTTAAGCACAATTATTTTAATTTGGTCCAAGTAAGAATTTATTTCTTATTGGGCTGTAAAGCTTGTTGATAACAAGTGTGTAAAAGCACAAGTAAAAGTACTCGTTTGCAGGAAAGATCAGGAAGATCTAGCAAAGGTAATAATTACTCGTTTGTGAAACAAGTTTAAGAAGACAAAAGAGGAGTTGTGGTTAAGTTATAACACAACTACCTAGTGGATAATCTCACACTTGTGTGTGGAGTGGAAGTAGCCGGTTTTGGCGAACCACAATAAACTTTTTGTGTCGTTTCTCTCTCTCTCTCTTTATCTTTCTATGATTTAAGTTCAAAATCACACACTTCACAACTATTATTGTTATTATTTATTTACTAACGAACTAATCGTGATTTTTGAATTGGAGAAAATTTTAATCAGGCAATTTTAACAGTTCACAATTCAAACCCCCCTTTCTTGTGAAAATATTTTACTTCAGGATGAACCTGAGCTGTTTGTAGAAACAAGTTGTGAACCATCATGATTATTACATTGAAAAGTGCCAAATTGTAAACTAGACAAGTTTCCTACAGAAGGGAACATTTTATTCTTACTACAAGCTATACTAACAGTAGGAATATGAGAGGAAGGAGCAGATGATTGAGGAGCAGAAGATTGGTGAAACTAATGAAGTCCATCACTGCCAAGAGACCCTCTCATAAACACTTTAGAAGAATCCTGACATTTAACAAAACATTCATTAAAATGAAACTCAAAATATACATTATTGTCCTTAGAAAATTGACTAACACTGACTAAGTTTTTGATTATGGAAGGAACAAGAAATAAATTTTAAATTTAAGAGTAGTTTGAGGATTAAAAGGTGAAGTAAAATTCATAGAACCAACAGAGGTTATTGAGAAACCTTGTCCATTACCAACATGGACATGATCAGTTCCTAAAAAGGATACAACTTCCACTAAGTTTCCAGCATCTGGAGTAACATGGTGAGTAGCTCCAGAGTCAGGATACAAGATGTTATTGAAACCCCCACCATTTGAGCTCACTGATTCAGCAGAGATTCCAGCTACCAAGGCTTGTGGTGCTTGAGGTCTTTGCCCAGTGAAGTGGGAAGGAAACTGAGAGGATTAAGGCCTAAAGGCACCTCCAGAACTTGGAAAATGTAGCTGCATCCAAACATTAGATGAAGCACCACCATAACCACCAGAAGCACCATAACCATGGGGTGTAAAATATGAATCATATTGAGGTTAAAGACGGTAGTGGCAGTAACTTGCATCATGTCCAGTTTTGTAACAAATCTGGCACTGAACAAAGGGGCGTGCAGGGCCAGTTCCTCCACCACCTCTACCTCTAAAACGAGATTCTTTCCTGAACAAACGAGATTCACCACCAATATTGTGACTAAGATTGATAGAAGCTGGTTCAGTTATTGCAACTTTCTTGAATCTCTCATTACGAGATTCTTGAGTGAGAAGTTGGGATTCAAGCTCATCCAACGAGATTATCTCAGTTTTTCTATTGACGGAGGCCACAACTGCATTGAACTCCTCAAGAAGAGCTTCAAGCACAACTTCAATGAGATCTTTGTGAGGGACAGGGTCACCTATGGACATAAGAGCCTCAAATATTTCGCGAACACGAGAGATGAACTCAGAGATCTTGCGCGAACCTTTGGTAATGGCGCAAAGTTCATAACGCAATTGACGAAAGCATGTTCGCATCTGCGTGAAGTAGTAGCTGTGAATCTCCTCCCAAACTTGCCATGAATTTTGAAGCCGGATAAACCGCAAAAGGATCGAAGGTGAAATAGTAAATAGAACCCATGTGCATAGAAGAGAATCTTGCTCTTCCCACTCAGAATACACAGGGTTTTCCGTTCCAGCTTCGCGAGCAGCGTCTTTGAGATAAACCGGTGGAATTTGTGGAGAAACCACAAATTTCATCATTTTTGTTCCTCGCTGCACACCTTCTACTTGTTGCTTCCATTGAAGGTAGTTTGAATCATCAAGCTTCACAAAAACTACTTGTTTGAAGGTTTTCGAAGTAGCAGCTGTAACACGTTATGCTTCAGAAGCATAAGAAGTGGTAGAAGTTGACTCAGCCATGGCAAAAGAGGCACTGGATCAAAAGGAAGCTCTATATACCATGATAGAAATGGACAAACTCCATTGATGAGTTTAGAAGAAGCTTGAGAGTTTGTTAGAGGAGAGAGACGGTAGTTAGAGAGACAGTAGTTAGAAAGAGAGGGAAAACAGAATTTAGGAATGTGAATATTTCATTGTATTAATCTTATAGAATGATTACACATATATATAGAGACTAAGACTAAGGGAAAGGTGTCACTAAGTGACAACTGACAGCTATATTAAGAAGCCTAATCTTAGAGACTCATTTACACTAAACACAACTTGAGTCTATATTACAATCTGAGATTAGTATCTTATTCTAACAATTATGCATTTTCTTTTTTGTCATTAAGATGGTTTCGGATTTTTTTTCAATGTTTTTTTTGTTTAAAGATTTTTTTTTCCAATGTTATACGACATAAATTTGAGTTCATTAATTTTTTTTCTTGTTATGTTTGTATTTTTTTTTTGTCAGGTAGACTAGTGGCTAGAATAATTCACCTTATAAGGTGAATAAGTGGGGTGTCCGGGGTTCGAACCCCGGCCCCTGCATATAATAATGCATTGTTCTACCAACTGAGTTATGCTCACGGGATTGTTATGTTATGTTATTTAATAAAAAAAATTCTTGTTATGTTATGTTTGTATTTTAATAGACTACTAGTCTATTTTTCTGACGTTGGTCGGGTTACATACATAATATTAATGTTTATGTCATATGTATAATTTTATTAAAAGCTCATATAACTTAGAAGTTATTAAAGAAAAAAGATTATGCATATTATAATCTATAATTTATTAAATAAACTATTAATAGTTGTCTGAACTATAAAAAAAAAAATTCTAGATATCTAAGTTGAAAAAATTATCTATAATATTAGTTTTTTTTGTTATACATATAATATTTTTTATTTAAAATCCATATAATTCAAGTAATTAAAGAATTTTGTCCAAAAAAAAGTAATTAAAGAAAAAAGATTTCTCAAATTATAACCCTTAATTTTTGTGTTGTGATATGATATAACCTTTAATTTATCGAAGAGTGCGTGTTTAGAATTTTGTCGAAAAAAAAAGTGCGTGTTTAGAATGAAAATAATAAGCATACGTAGGCAAACAAAATTATTTCTTCTAAATAGATAAAATTTGATGAAATAAATAAATCAATCAAATAATCATCTAAAATTTTCTCCAATATATTTAAAAAAATGAATAGAGTATCTATTAAATTTGACGAAATCTATGTTTAAAATGAAATATTATATGGGAGAAAACTAAGAAACAAATAAATAGTTAAAATGAAGGACAAAACTTATGTGAGTTTCTATGTATTTTTTGTATGTTTCTTAGCTAAAAATACATTTCTCATGAGTAGTTTATTTAGTAACAATAGGAAAAGCATTTAAGAAAACGCACATAAGAGTTTTGCTAGAATTAAAATAAAGATAAAACTGAAGTGTATTTTCTTACATGATTTTTGTGTTTTACTTCACATAAAATTCTCATAATTGTCTATAATTCCTAAAATTCAAAGTTTTCTCAAAGTTTGTTATAAACACACACAATTAGTTTTATGTGAAAAATCATACCAAAAACATGTAAGGAAATGCAACTAAATTTTGTCTTGAAAATAAAAAAAAATTTAGTGACAAATGTTAGCAATTAGTTGTTAAAAGAACACAAAGTATATAAGTAAATAAAAATATCATTTAAGGAAATATGTTGTTAAAATATAAAAAAGTGATAAGCAATTACACCCTTTTAAAAATTAGGATATAAAGAAATTATTTTTAAATTTGCAGGTGACCGAAATTTAATGAATTTCGTTGAGGCGTATTTTATATATTAAAAAGGTTAATTTTGTAAAGGAAAAAAGTTATAGAATTTAACATGGAGTTACCACGTGCAAAAAAAAAATTATAACTTTAAATTTATATTAATTTGAAATAGTTAAAGTAGTTGAAAATAATTTTACGCCGCATAAAATATTATATATCAAATTAATATATGTATTTGTTGTAAGAATATTAGATTTGTACAATGCCTTTGAAGTTTTGATATAACAAAGTATTGAAGAACAATTGGATATGCTATTATATGTTTAAGTGTGCAGGACCATACATTATTATTTATCAAGGCTTGATCATATATAAGAGCATTAGAAGTACAAGAGAAGCTAAAAGATCAGAAAAAAGGGCAATCAAAAGTCAACAATTGATCAGAAGTGAAGGTCACCCATAAGCTATTGAGAAGGGTCGCTTTCAGCCTCTGACCCAATACAATTTGTCTTCTTCTGAATCACGTGCTAAGTCAAATTCAAGGACAAAAGGAATGAAACAGATAATTTTATTTGCAGCAATGAATTTTGAATGTCTTTTCAAACGGCATTAACCATATCATACAACATTTCGACGTCTTGATTTGATAGCTTCTCAAATTCTTAATGAGCTGACACTTCTCCAATGTATCTCAGATCCCTGCCAATATAGGGAGCTGGAGACTTGAAGAACTGGGATCCCTGCAGCAGCCTTTGCTGCCCAATTCTTAGCCTTTGGATAAATTCTTAGTGCTATTCTTAGCCTTTAACATGAACAATTTTTTTTATCAATGACATCTTGCCTCGTATATCAAAGTTAGTTTAACAAGTGACAACTTATCCCGTACACTTTAGTTAGTTCTGAAATTTTATTAGTGAAAACTTGTCAAATGCATGATGGTTTAATTTAATCAACGCCAACTTCTCTTATGTATTTTATTAATGACAACTTGTCTCGTCCACGATAGTTCTATTATTTTTTTGAGCTGGCATGATAATTCTATTTAATCAATGTCATCCTCTCTCATATTTTAATCAAGGTCAACTTCTCCCATAATAGTTCTGTATATTTTTTTTTAGGGGGCATGATAGTTCAATTTACCCCTCACAGTTTTCTATTAAAGTATCCCTTTTAGATTTACCAATTTAGATGGGAAAAAATACCATTGTTAGATTTCTTTCATATGATTCTGTAAAAAAAAAAATCTTGATTTCATATGGGTAAATTTGAAAAACCGTATCATTTACCTTGTCTATATGGATAAATATAGACTTGATCGATTTTAAAGAATCATTGGAGGTGAGAAAAGAAGCACCAATTGGACTATAAAGGTAAATGATATAGTTTTCCAAATTTACCTTGTCTATATGGATAAATATAGGAGTATTATTTTTTTCCATCCTATATGATTTTCATGTGCCATGCGTTTTTTTCAAAAATGTCCTCGTGCAATCTGGATTTTAAAATTCGGATTTATGTTTACTATTTCGGATTTTATAATTCGGACAATTCTTATGTATAATCAGCCATCAAACTCTCTCACATTTCAGCAGTTTTGAGTTTTGCTTTTAAAAACAACAAAAAAAAGCGAAGTAAAAAATGCTAAAAACCTGTCAAATAAAATCATAAAAATACCACCAAAAAATTCTAAAAATCAAATAAAACTAGTGCAAATTTTATTGGATTTTTCTGAGAATATGAATAATTAAAAAAAAATGAATAATGGGTCTGAACAATGAAATTTTGGATTTTGAGGGGCGGAGTCTCGTAAGAAGTTTCTTCTACGGGAGTCATGGTCCTTGAATTTTTTCTGATTTTTTGGGGAAGTTTCAAACCAATCCGATCAAGTAGCCCAAAAACCCGATTTTTGATTAAGAACAGGTAACAATGACCCAAAACAAAAGGATAAGAGTTAGGAAGATTAATATTGTCCATAAAATAGCTATACATGTTACAAACATGTTTAAGATTTGTGTTGATACAGTTCGGATTATATAATCCGAACTGTTTTACCTTGAAAAATGGTGTTTAGGGGGTTTCCGGATTATGTAATCCGGAAACATCATGTAACGCGCCCTATTTTTGACGTTTTCGGATTAAAAAATCCGTAACTCCATTTTTCACCCTATAACAAAGGAAAACACCATTCCATATTATGAAATCCGAAAACCTCAAGGACATTTTTAGAAAAAACGCAGGGCGCGCGAGAATTCTATAGGGTGGAAAAAGTATTACTCTAAATATAGACTTGATCGATTCAGATTTAAGTTGAACTGGCCCATATTTGCTAACATATTCTCTTGTGGGCTATTTGTCTATTCCAGCTCATGTTATCTTAAAAAGGAAATTACTGTTCACACTTCTTAAATTTCTCATTTTTCCTAGTGTTGTTGGCCTAGCGGCAGTTAATTATTGTTCAACTCTCTAGCGGCACAGTTAACTGTCGTTCGACACTTTTAAGATAAGTTGAAACGATTTAAACAGTGATTAAACCATTTTAAAAAGTGTCAAACAACAGTTAATTGCCAATGGAGAGCTTAACAGTAGTCAATTGTCGTTTGAGTTGTTTTGGAAAAATTTGAGAAGTGAGAAGAGAAATTTCCTCTTCAAAGTTGAAGGAAAGCCTCAAAAGATGCAAGTGCTTTGACAATTCAATTCATAGAACAAAAACAATTCTATGACTATTTATTTTTAAAAACAAGGGTATCACTTGCGGCTTGCAACCCTGGATGCTAATTCCTTGATGTAGCAAAAATTCAATCAAGGATTGTTGTATCTCAACATATGTTTTTCATAGTTAAGAACTGAACTCGTAGTTAGATGGTTAAATGACTGAAACATCTATCACTTGTGTCATATTATCAAAACCCTAATATATACTCCATCAGTCCTAAATTATAAGTTGCTTTGGAAAGAAAAAAAAATCCAAATTATAAGACGCTTTACGATATCAATGAAACATTAATATTACCTTTTCTATTATACCTTTAATTATTTATTACTCTATCTTCTTTTAATTTTTTTAATTTATATTTCTCATACAATTTATTAAGGACAATTTTATAAAACAACTCAGAATATCTCTTTCGGATGTAAAATTAATTACATGTCTTGATGTGTGAAATGCCCGAAAAAAATCATATAATCTCCAACGGAGGGGTATAAATTACTAATAATTTAGATATTTTCGAACATTGATAGTATGAGTAAGGCTCAGGACTGGATCAAACCTTGATAATTTAAATTAAACAGCTTTTGCAAGAACAATTCAATTTCAATCTCTAAAGTGCTACAAATTCAGAGACAAGGTAAATATTTTCATATACTAATGCTAATTGCATTAGTACAATTCTAAGCGACAAGCCAGATCATCAAATAATTACGTGATTCTATGTTAGGCCTTTATCCAACATATTAGTCAACAAAGAGTAAAGACTACTCAAGAAATTCATCAAGTTCTGAATCAACGTCTCCTTTCCAAATCACCCGAGGACAAATACCCCAAAGCAAGACTACGAGGAGTTTCAACGTGTATAATTTCTTTTTAATATTTCTTAGCTATATATATTTATTTTACTAAGAAAGAATTTTTCGTGAAGTATGCATGACCGATGTGTGAAATTCGTTCCACTCAATGAAACATAGCAAAAAATTAGATACTATGGTCGTGTAAATATGAAACATTATTTTTGAGTGAAGATATTGTTGCAAAAAACTAGACATTCAAGTTCGGTGGATTCTAGGGTGAGGGTTCTATCAAGTTTCTCACCGGTGGACCATAATGAACAATAATTAAGACACGTTAGATTGATCAAACTCACATATCTTATTGTATACCAAACACACCACATAACACATTCCAATTTCACTTTCTTTAATTCTCTTTTTCTTTCCTTCTCCGTCGCACCATCATTCCAATTACTCGGAAACAGAGTGATGATAACAACCCATTTCAAAATTATTACTACTATTATATATGGTCTAAATTTATATCATATCCCAATCAAAATTTAATTATTAAAATATATAAATTCAATGTGTTAAGTTGCAGGTGCAAGTAAGATTGGGGATTTGATTTTCATCCATAAGTAAATCTATATGAACTCAACTCTCGAAATATAACTCCTTAGCTCTTGCTTGATGGTGTCTGGCAATGAACTTTCTAGCAACGTTATCAACATTCTTGGTACATTAATCTCCATTAGATTAGGGTTGGAATCCCTCACAACAAGGATTAAGGTTTTTTTATTAAACTCTTTTGGTTGAATTAATTGTTTAGATTGTTGAAGATTTAGTTAAACTGGTTTAGTATTTGGGTAAAGAAAAGATGATTTTGAGAGGTTTTATCATTTGATAAAAAAGAAAGAAGGGGAGGAAGACGCAAGAGGGAGAAAGAAAGAGAGAAAGGTTGCAATATAGTGTGTATGGAGTATGATGTGATCCATCAATCTAATGGATCTCAATTGTTGTTTATGTGGTTCATCGGTGAGGGACTTGTTAGAGCCCTCACCCTAGAATTCACCTTCAAGTTCTATGATTATTTTTTTTTAAAAAAAACTGATTTGATCTCTTTCTCTCTCTTCTCTTTTTCTAAACCCCAGTCGTCAGTCCTTTCATCTTCTTGTCTACCGAAAATGGGTGATTTAAGGTCAATTAAAAATCACCCCTCCGAATTGTTTTTCCCTATATTCTAATTAAATAAGTGATTTCCACATATTTTTAGTTTTTTTTCGTTTGTTTTTGTGATTTCGTCGTGTCTATGTTTGTTTTGATTTCCCGTCTTTGTGCGGGGTGTTTTTGACTTTCCGTCTTAGTGCGGTGTTTATTTGATTCAAGTTGAAAGATTCGCTTTGAGCAAATGCAAATCCGATCAATGACTTTTGTGTCGTCAATGTTGCAGATCCAGAGACATGAGTACTCGGAGACTTGAATATAGTCATATTTGTAGGCAAAATATGACAGATCAAACTCACAAAAAACTAGCACAAAACAAAAACTCATGTTACTTTTTTATCGGCCGCTTTTATGTTGTACATCTGTGTTGTTCCCCTTAATCAACCGACAAAGATTGCCAAGTATTTTCATATCCCTTCCACAAAAAAACAAAATATTTCTATATTATTTTATTTAGCCTTTGATCAATTGTAACAAACGTGAGCAAAAAATAATAGTAAAGATAGGACTTTAAATCCTCTAAAAAAAGGTTAGTAACAAACATGAGCAAAAAATAATGTTAAGGATTGAACTTTAAATCCTCTAAAAAAAATATTAGTAACAAACGTGAGCAAAAAATATTGTTAAAGATTGGACATTAAATCCTTTAAAAAAAAGATTAGTAACAAATGTGAGCAAAAAATAAAGTTAAAGATTGAACTTTAAATCCTCTCAAAAAAAGATTAGTAACAAAGGTAAACAACCCTCTGTCAAAAAAAAAACAAACGTAAGCAAAAAATAATGTTAAAGATTGGACTTTAAATCCTCTGGAAAAAAAAAAATTAGTATCAAACGTGAGCAAAATATAATATTAAAGATTGAACTTTAAATCCTCTAGGCTTAATACATCATTTGGTCTCTTAACTTATTTTTGGTTTTCAATTTGGTTCCCTAATTATAAAGTGTCTCAAACTGATCCTTTATGTCTTTTGTCGTTACCTCTTTTGGTCCTCTCCGTTAGTTTTTAACATCAAATGTCTAAAGTGAACCATATTTAAAGGTGGTCCACCATAAACCTCATTAAAATTTTAAATTTTAACCCTTTGATTTTTTCTTTAAACGAGGATTGTTGGATCATGTAAGATCTATTGTATTTTATTGTCAACCACTACCACCTAACATTTTTCTCGATCTTCTTCGTCATATTCATCAATCTTCAATACACCCAGGAAAAAAAAACTAGGAGAAATCCAGAAAAAGAAAAACATAATTTTTTCTTCAAATAAAAAACATAATTTTAATTTTTTTTCTTAAAAATTACTACCACACCATCGCCATCTTCCTTTCATTTTCCCTAACATTCTTAAAAGAAATTACTACCCAAAACAAGAACCATAATCATTCCTAAAAAAAACACTTAATTCTCATTCTTATTCATTCATTCTTCAAAAATGGAGAGAACAGATGGAGAGAGAAAATAGAGAGATCCCAATTCAACCCTTTTTCTCTTTGAATTCGGATTCAAACTCCAAAGGAAGAACATTAGAAGGAATTTCATTGATTAGCCTAGCATAAGATAAGAAGTGCAAAAGGCGTGAAAATAGAACAGCAACCAAAATTAGGCGAGGAAGGGAACAATAAATGGTGTAGGACGCCTCCCAAATCCAATCCACCAGAAAACAATAGCAATAATACAGGAAAAAAAACAATTTTTGTGTTATTATAATGGAGGAAGAAAATGAATGAGGGACCTAAATTCTACCTTTATGAATTTTTGTGTTTTAATTTTACATTTTTTTTAAGTAATTGGATCAATTAATTTGAGATTATAGTGAATGATGAAGATCAAGAGGAAGAATAGGGAAGGAGAAGAAGAAAAGGAAAATAATCAGATATGAGTGGTTCACCATAATATACTATGAACATGCAATCAAACGGTTATAATCATATTAAAAATATTATAATTAAAAATACTAACGGAGATGACCAAAAGAGGTAACAACAAAAGACATAAGGGATCAATTTGAGACACTTTATAGTTAGGGGACCAAAGTGAAAACCAAAAATAAGTTAAGGGACTAAATGATGTATTAAGCCAATCCTCTAAAATAAAGATTAATAACAAACGTGAGCAAAAAATAATGTTAAAGATTGGACTTTTAAATCCTCTAGAAAAAGATTAGGACTCAAAATATTCAAAAAAAAGATTTTTTAGCACTATATTAAATATTACTAAACAGGGTTATCACAGTTCATAGTTCGTTCCTGTATTGTTTAGTTTTTCTCAACCTCTCTCAACCCTCTTTATCATAATTCAGAATTAACCTGTAAGTTTTTTTCTTTTTCTTTCATGTTACAACTAATCAAAGTCGATTAATTTTATGGATTATTTGACTTTGCTGGTTTATGAGTGATTATGATTCAAATTCATTACGATTAATTTTAAGGATTATTTGACTTTGCTGATTTATAATTGCTTATACAAACTATGATAGCGTGACTTTTTTTATAAAAAGAGAACCGTGGTTTTTTTTAATTGTTAAATAAATCATTATTTTGTTTAATAAAGACAATATAGCTTCAGCAACGTATGTAACGTCGATGCCGATGATGACATTGAAAACTCTATCACTCAACTCTTATATGCTTTCTATGTGATCTTTGTTTCCCCACTCAAGTTTTTTTGTAGTTAGTTTAGTCAGCAATGGTTGTGCTCTTCACATGCAAGTTGTGACGCCACACCATTGATAATGACCTCCAATATTTTCAAATGGCCTTCCCTCACGTGCCCATCTTTCCGCTCTTTTTATTGCGCTAACATTTAAAAATTATGAACAATATTTTTTGATAAAGTTTTAATTTTAATCAAAACTATACAAACAAAGATAATAAAATAATCACATATGTTAGCGCAGTAGTAATGTAACATAATTTGAAAAAAAATAATACTTAAG